>JACCDS012109050.1_pt1 | contig 20838 bp, 20 predicted proteins | sample 7446441 | NCBI WGS metagenome assembly JACCDS01 (sample SAMN15323445, study PRJNA562643) | freshwater metagenome | isolation source: river surface water | place: USA:Blue River Watershed | collected 2017-08-17 | reverse complement strand
TGTGGGTATTGGTGGTGACCCCATCAACGGCTTGAAGCACATCGATGTGATGAAGGCTTTCAATGATGATCCCGATACCGACGCCGTCATCATGATTGGCGAAATTGGCGGCCCCGACGAAGCCGAAGCCGCCCGCTGGTGCAAGGCCAACATGAAGAAGCCCATCGTGGGTTTCATCGCAGGCGTCACCGCCCCTCCGGGCAAGCGCATGGGCCACGCCGGCGCCTTGATTTCGGGCGGTGCCGACACGGCGGACGCCAAATTGGCCATCATGGAAGAGTGCGGCTTCAAAGTGACGCGCAACCCCTCTGAAATGGGCAAGCTGCTCAAAGCACTGCTCTAAGCACTGCCGTAAGCAAAATTACCAACGGGCCCGCTTTGCCGGGCCCGTTACACTTCAGGGCTATTACTACAGTGCTCGACAAGGGCACAATAACGCATTGGAGAGACTGAATGGAAATGCTGCAAAGCACCGATTTCTGGATTGGTTTGATGAAAATCATCTGGATCAACATCATCCTGTCCGGCGACAACGCCGTGGTGATCGCGCTGGCAGCCCGCTCGCTCCCGCCCCATCAACAAAGGAAAGCCGTTCTTTTCGGCTCAGGTGCAGCCGTCGTCTTGCGCATTGTGTTGACCGTGGTGGCGGTCCAATTGCTGGCCTTGTCTTATTTGCAAATCATCGGTGGCGCGCTGCTGCTGTGGATCGGTGTTCAACTGCTGAGTGAAGAAGACGAGGGCGACGAAGGCGAAGTCGAGCAAAAGGGCTTGATGGCCGCGGTTCGCACCATCTTGATTGCCGACATTGTGATGAGCCTGGACAACGTGATTGCCGTGGCCGCTGCGGCCAAAGGCTCGACCACGCTGCTGATCATTGGTTTGGCCATCAGCATTCCCTTGGTGATTTTCGGCAGCACGCTCATGATCAAGCTGATGGAGCGTTACCCGGCCATTGTGACCTTGGGCGCTGCCTTGATTGGCTGGGTGGGTGGCGAAACCATCGTCAGCGATGTGGCCCTGAAGGACATGGTGGAAGCCAACCCCTCCCTGCATTACATTGCAGCAGCCGTTGGCGCGGCCTTGGTGGTGGGGTTGGGAAGGTTTCTTCAAAAGCGTGGCAAGCACCCCGCAGAAACTGTTTAAATTAACATTTAAGCATTCATCCGGGCGTGCGCTCGGTAGCATGGCCAGATATTCACTTTGAAAGGATATCTGACATGAACACACGCGAGCGCGGCTTCACCCTCATCGAATTGATGATCGTGGTGGCCATCATCGGCATTCTGGCGTCCGTGGCCTTGCCTGCCTACCAAGACTACACCATCCGGGCGCGGGTCAGCGAAGGCCTGGCCCTGGCGGCGGCTGCCAAAAACCAGGTTGTGGATGTTCTCTCCAACGGCAACGCCGCCGGCTCGGCCGATGGCTATGCCAATGGCTACCAAGCGCCCAGCGCCACCCCCAATGTGGCCAGCGTCAGCATCGCTGCGGCCACCGGCGTCATCAGCATCAAAACCACGGCCGTGGCCGGCAATGGCAGTTTTCATCTGGTGCCTTTCACGGGCTCACGAGATACGCCCACAGCCCTTCCCGTGGGCACAGCCGCCTTCACGCCTCCCAGCCAAGGCAGCATCAATTGGCGCTGCGTGGCCGAAGGCGTGAGCAGCCCTGCGGCCATTGCCTTGCCGGAAGGCAACTTGCTGGCCAGCAAGTACGCCCCCGCCGAATGTCGTTGAGCAGGCGGTCCTGAATGCTGACATGGCTGAGCGGGATGGCCATCGCCCTGACCTGGCTTCAGCCTTGGGCGCCGCCGCCTGCGCCCTCGGTCCCCGGCTTGGTCACCGCCTGGGGAATGAGCGGCTTGTTGTGGTTGGGCATCCACCGATGGCGCCCGGCTTGGTCAGCGGCCGCATCCGCGACCTCTTGCCTGAGCCTTCTGGCCTGCTTGCTGGGCTTGAGCCTTTGGTCCATCGCCTGGGTTCCCTTTGTCGATCGAGCCTTGATCGGTGGCTTGTGGGGCAGTGTGCTGTGCATTTTTCTGGCTTACCTGTTGGGCAGGCAGACCGCCATGGTGACGCCCATCGCACAAAGTCTTTTGTGGGTGGCCTTGGTGTGCGCCATCATGGGTTTTGTGCAATACGCAGGGTGGGCACAGTCGCCTGGCAATGGATTTGACTGGCTCCATGCCAGCCCGCAACGCGATGCCTATGCCAACCTGAGGCAGCGCAATCAATTTGGCAGTCTGATGGCCCTGGGCCTGGCGGCTTGGCTGTACCTCCAACCAAGCCCATGGCAGCGCATCCCGCTTTTCCATTGGTTGCAGCTTGGCTTGCTGAGCCTTGGAGCGGTCATCTCCTGCTCCAGGGCGGGCGCCATTTCATGGCTGGCCTTGGCCGCCCTGGCGGCCGTTGTCGCCTGCAAGCATCGTGTGACGGCCCAACGCTCGGCCTGGGTGGCGCCCCTTGTGGCGGCCGGTTTGTTTGTCCTGCTCAGTGGGACCTTGCCCACGGTGACAACGCTTGAAACCCAAGCCACCGCCACCCCAGCCCCCGCACCCGCCTTGACACGTGCCACCACCCAGGCCGAAGGCCTGGACGTCTGCGAGAGCCGTCTGGTGCTGTGGCGCAATGCGCTGGAATTGAGCCTGCAACGCCCCTGGAGCGGCTGGGGCTGGGGCAAGTTCGATCACGCCATGGCTACACAGCCGCTCACGGGGACCCGCTTTTGCGGCATCGTGGCCCATGCGCACAACTTGCCATTGCAGCTGATGGTCGAGTGGGGTTGGCCTTTGGCCTGGTGTTTGATGGCCTGTGCAGGCATGTGGCTTTGGCGGCGGCGCCCCAGCCGGGCAACATCCTCCAGCGCCCTGCTCGGGTGGGACTTGTTGTTGCCCTTGACGGTGCACAGTCTGCTGGAGTTTCCCCTTTGGTATGGCCCGTTTCAGATGAGCCTGGGTTTGGCGTTGGGCATGGTCGCTGGGCCCGCTGCAGGTTCGGTCAGTGCCAAAGCGCAAACCGCAACGCGTGGCTTGGCTGTTTTGTTGGTGGCCGGTGCTGGGTGGGGCGCGGTCGATTACCTGCGCGTGAGCCAGCCCTACTTGCCCAGCCATCTTCGAATGCCCCATGCGCAGATGGCCCCCTTGGTGGAGGCTGATCAAACGTTCTGGTTTCGAAATGCCGTTGATTTCATCCAGTTGACCACCGCAGGTGTTCCCCAGGAGGCGCAGAAGGCCCTTGCGCAGCGGTTGATGCACTACTCGCCAGAACCCGCTGTTGCAAAGCACCTCCAAGTTGAAATAACCCAGCCCCACCAAGGCTCATTGACCGCACCGCGTGAGTGATCGCCCAAGATGCACGAACATCGGGGCCTTCTTTGGAGGCTTTGATGGCTTGGCTGGACTTTCTTAAAAACGGTAACGAACTTTCTGAATTGCTGATAGAGGGCACCAACCCTTATGGCAACTGCTTGCTCAAGCAAGCCGATGTGGACCAGCTGCGTGACCACATCCCGGCTGAAGACCAAGTTCTGGCCTATGTTTTAGGGCGCGTGGTCCTGGCTGGGCGTGGCCTTTGGCTGTTGACCGACAGCAAGCTGTTGATTTCTGAAAGCGACAACGACGCGCGCGTGCACGCTTTCGCGCTGCAAGACATTTCGGCAGCGGAATGCGTCAAGGGCAAATACGGTTACACCCTGCGCGTCACGGCCATGGGACAACAACGCAGTGTGTACGGAGCCTCGGCTCAATTTGCAACGGTTTTTTACCGTGCGCTGGCCGAAAAAGTGCCCTGCGCACCGGTTCACAAGCCCACGCAGTTGCATGCCAGTGATTTGGCCGAGGTGGTGCAACATTTTGGCGATGCGGCCGTTCGGCTTCAGCCTTTGAAGGCGATGAATGCGCAGGCTGTGGAGCGGATTGCGCAAATCGCTCACGCTGGCTAAAAACTCATTTGAGCTGCAAACCTCTGAACATGGCCTCTCCTAGCATGTATGAGGCTGTTTCAGTGATGTGATTGTCGTCCATCCAAAGCACTTGCCCGTCCCTGGTGACAAGACACTGCCCGCGCGGACACAAGAAAGTCGCTGGGTCAAACACCTGCAAATTGGGAAACTGTTTAAGCCAATCCGAGACGTATTCACGCTCCAAGCGTTGTAAACGTAGCTCACGCACCAATTGAAAGTCACATTTTGAGCCATCGGCCTTTCGACCCCATGGGAGTTTGTCCGTACACAGTCGTGGGTTGTACCCTAACTCGGGGACAGGATAGTAGTAAATGACCTGCTTGCCTTGCTGGGTCAATTGAGCGATTGCCGCCTCCAACCGAGATTGGTATTCCGTTTTTTCGTCGATGGCGCTCTCATCTCTGATCACCAATCGATGAACCAAGATAACCGTCTTAACGTCAGAATTTTTCGCAATCCAGTCTAGCTGGCTGTCGAAGGTCTGCCGACAATCTTGATCCCCCCCAAAAAGCGCGAAAGTACAACCCCCTCGCCCCACCAACTTGACCACACGATTGTCATTGGCAAACGCTTTGGCAATCCCCCAGTAAGCATGAAACGCATGACTGTCTCCAAAAACAATGGTGGAGGCAGGTGTGTCCGCTTTTGATTGCACGCACAGTCGCGCGCCTGGGTAAACAAAGTCAGGAGAACAAACCCCTACGGGGTACATCCCTTTGTCTTCCCACCGGGTGAAGTCACGCTTCATCTGCAGTGGCAACTCGATGATCTTTCGATACCTAAATTCAAGCCCGTCTCTTGAATAGACGTTCCACCCCATGCCAGCGACTACAGCCATGATGATGACGAGAGTGACGGTCACGCGTCTACCCCTGTGACGAAGCGGTCGCTCAACGAAGAGGTGGGTGAGCGCGGCCAGCAGCACCGCCAAGCACAGCAACACCCATCGGCTGTAGAGAGACAACTCACCATTTTCTAAAAGACGCCCCAAACTGAGCAATGGCCAATGCCAGAGATAAAGGGGATAACTGATCAAGCCAATGATCACCAATACCCGACCCGCCAATAAATTCTTGTTGATCCAAGCGCCATCCGAAGCGATCAAAAAAGCTGCGCCCAAGGTTGGCAATAACGCCCAGGCGCCAGGGAAAGCCGATGCCTCACTGAGGAACCCCATTGCCACAATGAGCAACGAGAGTCCGGCAACTGACAACCCATTTCTGTGCGCCTGCAAAAAAGCGAGACGGCCATCAGTGGGCTTCCTGGTGAAAATGGCCAGGCATGCACCCGCGCCCAACTCCCAGGCTCTGCCATCAGGCAAGTAAAACGCGGAGGCGGTGTCATGACTCAGTGTGAGTACATTCCATGCAAATGAAGCCCCAAAAATCCAAAGGGCTACAAATCTGAGTTGCGCTTTGAGCTTGGAAACGATCCAAATGATGCAAGGCCAAACGATGTAAAACTGCTCTTCGATACCCAAGGACCACAAATGAAGCAAAGGTTTGAGTTGGGATGCGGTGTCAAAGTAGCCACTTTCTTTCCAAAGTGCCACATTGGAAAAAAATCCGGCACCAGCAGTCACATGCAAACCCAGCTGCGCATATTCGTTGGTCAGCAATACATGCCAACCCAGGATCAAACAAGTCAGCAAGACCAGGGCCAAGGCTGGAAAAATTCGTCGAATGCGCCGCCCATAAAAACTCGCCAAGCTGAACCGCCCGCGATCATGATCCTCCAAAATGATGTTTGTGATCAGATAGCCGCTGATCACAAAAAAAACATCGACGCCGACATATCCACCCGGAAGAGCTGCTGGAAAGGCATGGAAAAACATCACGGCCATGACGGCGATGGCCCGCAATCCATCTATGTCTGGGCGGTACTGCGCTCCTGCGGAATGGCCCTTGTGGAGATATTGGCTCATGACATTGAACAAATCACCGAGCCAGCCAATGCCCGCTTTTCCCGCCGCTCTTTTCCAGCAGCTTCACGTCGGTGATGGTCATGCCCCTGTCGACGGCTTTGCACATGTCATAGATGGTCAGCAAAGCCACTTGCACCGCGGTCAAAGCCTCCATTTCCACGCCTGTGGGGCCCACCGTTTCCACGGTGGCTTGACAAGTCACATGTGAAGCCGCGGCATCCACCCCAAAATCCACAGCCACACGTGTCAGCGCCAAGGGGTGGCACAAGGGAATCAAGTCGCTGGTCTTCTTGGCGGCCTGGATGCCCGCAATGCGGGCAATGCCTAACACATCCCCTTTCTTGGCTGTTCCACTCTCAATCAAGCGCAGGGTGTCGGGCAACATTTCAATGCGTCCCGTGGCCACCGCGATGCGGTGCGTGGCAGCTTTGGCGGCCACGTCTACCATGTGGGCTTGGCCTTGGGCATCAAAATGGGTCAACGTCATGGGGAACCTTCATCGGGGGTTAACATCGAAGCTGGATCATAAGGTCATGCCAACTTCTGCTGCATCCCTGTCAAGAACCCGCTGGACGTGGGTCATGCTCAGCTTCTTGCTGGGCATGGCCGCCGCGCCGCTGCAGGCACAAGCGCCTGCGGCGCATGCTCTGCCCTCTTTGGGTGATGGCGGTGACATGCCCCTGGGCGAAGAGCGCCGGCTGGGTGACAGCATTGCGCGTGAATTTTTGCGCGACCCCGACCTGATCGAAGACCCGATTCTGAGCGACTACATCCAGGGCATCTGGCAGCCCCTGATCCAGGCAGCGCGCCAGCGTGGCGAGCTGTCCGCTGAGTTGGAGCAACGTTTCGCCTGGGACTTGATGCTGATCCGTGACAAAAGCGTCAACGCCTTCGCCTTGCCTGGCGGCTACCTGGGCGTTCATTTGGGCCTGATCGGGGTGTCCTCCAGCCGAGATGAGTTGGCCTCGGTGTTGGCGCATGAACTCAGCCATGTGACCCAGCGCCACATTGCACGCCTGTTATCGCAGCAGAGCAAGCAGACGCCCCTGATGATGGGCGCCATGGTCTTGGGCCTGCTTGCGGCCAGCCGCAATCCGCAGGCGGCGAATGCCTTGATGGTGGGCGGCCAGGCGGTGGCCATCCAAAACCAATTGAATTTCTCGCGCGACATGGAGCGCGAGGCCGATCGCGTGGGCTATGGCGTGATGACCCAAGCGGGCTTTGAGCCACAAGGCTTTGTCAGCTTGTTTGAGAAACTGCAGCAGGCGGCGCGGCTCAACGACAGCGGCGGCTACCCCTACCTGCGCAGCCATCCCATGACCACCGAGCGGATTGCCGACATGCAGGCGCGCCAGCAATGGCTGACCCTTGCCAGCCCTGCCCCGCCGCGACTGGCGCACCAGCTGATGTCGGCACGCGCACGCGTTCTGGCCAACCCCGGGGTCGATGCGCAGCGTTTTTTCAGTGCCGATGCCCAGCAAGAACGACGCTCTGCTGGGCAGCGCGCAGCCGCCTTGTATGCTGGCGTGATGGCCGATCTGCGCTTGCGCGATCACGGCCTGTTGCGCGCGCGTCTGGAGGAGCTTCGGCTGCTGACGCAAGCCGATCCCGAGGCTGTGCAACAGCTCAGCTTGTTGAGCGCGGAAGTGGCATTGCAAACGGGCACGCCCATGCAAGCCATTGCCCTGCTGGAGACCCAAGGGAAGGACCGCGCCAGCCGGTTTTTGCTGGCTCAAAGCCGCATCGCCACGGGCTTGCCGGCACAAGGCGCGCTGGCCGCCCAGGACTTGCTGGGTTGGACGGCCTTGCAACCGCGCGATGCCTACGGCTGGGAATTGCTGGGGCAGGCGCTGGGCTTGCAAGGCGACACGCTGCGCGCCATTCGCGCCCAAGCCGAATCCTTGGCCCTGAAATTTGACTACGCCGCCGCCATTGACCGCCTCATGGCCGCGCAGGAATTGGCGCGCCAACTGGCACGCAGCGGCCGACTGGGCCGTGCTCAGGAAATGGAAGCCGCCATCATCGATTCGCGGCTGCGCACCTTATTGATCGCGCGGCGGGAACAAGCGCTCCAGCGCTGAGTGAATCACGATGCCCATGATGGAATAAATCAGCGAGCCCAGCAAGGCGTGCCCAAAGTTGCGCACCTGAAAGCCTTCCAACACGGCCGAGGCGGCCCAAAAAAGCGCAGCATTGATCACAAACAAAAAAAGTCCCAGGCTGACCAAGGTGACGGGCAAGGTCAAGACCACCAAAACGGGGCGCACCACCAGGTTAAAGAGGCCAATCACCAAGGCCGCGATCAAGGCGGAGCCAAACCCCTGCACCTCCACGCCGCTGTCGATGCTGGCCAAGGCCATGAGGGCCGTGGCGCTGAGTAACCATTTCAAAATCAGTTTCATGTGCGTCAAGAATAGCACTGCGCCAAGACACCGCTATGATGCACCTCCCTATGGCCTCCATTCACATCACCGACCTTGAAGCGGCGATCAACTTCTGGCGCGAGAAAACACCCTCGCCAGACGGCGTCACCCTGAGCCCCCCCTTGCGGGCCTTGGCCGAGGTGTATGCCTTGATGGTGTTTTACCGGCACGACGAAGCCGCTGAAAAAGGCTTTCCGGCCAAAGCCTGGGATGCCTGGCTGGCCTGGTACAACACCACGCCCGACACGCCGTGCATTGCCATCTGCTCCACCAGCCAAGGAGACCCGGAATGCAAAGGGTGTGGCCGCAGCTTTGACGAGGTGCAACGCTGGACCGAAATGAGCCCCGGTGAAAAACGCGCCACCTGGCGGCGCATCACCGTGCTGGACAGCGCTTGGCGCTTCAACCGCTACGCCGAGCGCGCGCCCGATCAGACCCTGCGCGCCAGCGACGCAGCCATGCCCACATAACTCGCGGGCGTCATCGCCAGCAAGCGGGTTTTTTCAGCCTCGGGAATCTCCAGCGAACGAATCAGGCCGTGCAAGGCCTGCGCGGTCACGGTTTTGCCACGCGTGACTTCTTTGAGCTTTTCATAAGCGCCTTGAACGCCATAGCGGCGCATCACCGTTTGAATCGGCTCGGCCAGCACTTCCCAGGCGTTGTCCAAATCGTCTGCCAGCGCCTCTTGGTTGAGCTCCAGCTTGTTCAAGCCCATGCCCATGGACTGGTAAGCCAGCACCGTGTAGCCCAAGGCCACGCCCATGTTGCGCAGCACAGTGCTGTCTGTCAGGTCACGTTGCCAGCGGCTGATGGGCAATTTTTCGCTGAGGTGGCGCAACAAGGCATTGGCCAAACCCAAATTGCCTTCCGCATTTTCAAAATCGATGGGGTTGACCTTGTGGGGCATGGTGGAAGAGCCGATTTCCCCGTCCTTCAAGCGCTGCTTGAAATAACCCAAGGACACATAGCCCCAGACGTCGCGCGCCCAGTCAATCAGGATGGTGTTGGCACGAGCCACCGCGTCATACAACTCGGCCATGTAGTCATGGTTTTCAATTTGGATGCTGTAGGCCTGGAAGGTCAGGCCCAGCCCCACGGGACCGGCGGCCGGGTCGAGCCGCTCGGGGCTTTCCACCACGCGGCGACTCACCGCCTCCCAGTCCACCTCTGGCCAGGCTGAGAGGTGGGCGTTGTAATTGCCCACAGCCCCGTTCATTTTGGCCATCAGCCTGACGCCTGCAATGCGCTCGCGCGCTGTGTTCAAGCGCACCACCACGTTGGCGATTTCCTTGCCCACCGTGGTGGGGCTGGCGGTTTGGCCGTGGGTGCGACTGAGCATGGGTACATCGGCATAGGCATGCGCCATGGTGCGCAAGCGCGCAATCACAGCATCCAGGCCGGGCAACAAGACCTGCTCGCGGGCGGCCTTCAATTGCAAAGCGTGGCTGGTGTTGTTGATGTCTTCGCTGGTGCAGGCAAAGTGCACGAACTCATTGGCTGCCGCCAATTCTTCGCGCAATGCGGGTGCGAGTGCCGGCGCCGCAAATTGCGCCTTGATCCAATACTCGACGGCCTTGACATCGTGGTTGGTGGTTTTCTCAATTTCCTTGATGGCCAAGGCATCATCGGTGGAAAAGTCGCGCACCAAGCCCAGCAAATACGCGCGCGCGGCCTGACTCAAGGGCTTGAATTCCTGCAGGCCGGCATCGCTCAAGGCAATGAACCAGCAAATTTCCACCTGGACACGACGGTGCATGTAGCCCTGCTCGCTCATGAGGGGACGCAGGGTGCTTAGTTTGGCGGCGTAACGGCCGTCCAGCGGCGACAAGGCCGTGACAGTGTGAAAACTCATGCCCTAATTTTAGTGGCTTCCTTTGGCCAACCCATGCCGACGCACGCCTGCCGATAGAATCGGTGCAACTCGAACAGATATTTCATGAAACTCATCGGCGCCATCACCAGCCCATACGTGCGAAAAGTTCGCATCGTCATGGCGGAAAAGAAACTGGACTACCAATTCGTCAGTGAAGACGTCTGGTCAGCGCAGACCACCATCTCCGAATCGAATCCCTTGGGCAAAGTGCCCTGCTTGGTGATGGAGGGCGGCGAAGCTCTGTTCGACTCGCGCGTGATCGTGGAATACCTGGATGCCCTGTCCCCCGTGGGCAAACTGATTCCCGCCACCGGTCGCGAGCGTGCCGAGGTGAAAACCTGGGAAGCTTTGTCCGATGGCTTGCTGGATGCCAGCATCCTGGCAAGACTCGAAGCCTCCTGGCCGGGTCGCAAGGAGGGTGAGCGCTCGCAAGCCTGGATCGACCGCCAAATGGGCAAAGTCAGCGACAGTTTGCTGGCCATGAGCCGAGGCCTGGGTGACCGCGGGTATTGCAGTGGCATTCACCTGACCTTGTCGGACATTGCGGTAGGCTGCGCCCTGGGTTACCTGGACTTCCGTTTCCCCCACATCGATTGGCGTGCCCAGCACCCCAATTTGGCGCGCTTGCAAGAAAAACTGATGCAGCGTCCCAGCTTCCAGGACACGCGCCCCGCCTGAGTCAGGAACGTGCGCGGCGCTTGAGCCAGCGCATGAGCGCGCCCAAGACCGGCAGCTTTTCATAGAGCTCTTCGGCGACATCCCAATAGTCGCGGTGCACCACGATGCGCCAATGGCCATCTGCTTGCTGCGCGTACACCAAGTGGGTGGCGCCCCGCACCGTGAACTCCGAACGGTTGGCACCCGAGCCTGTGGCAAACAAAAAATCCCAGGTCAAAAAACACTGAGGGCCCTCGAGCACCTGTGTCGTCACCACAAAGCGCGGGTTCACCAGGCTGCGAAACATGTGATCGAAGATGGCCTCGATGCTTGGCAAGCCCTGCACCTCGTTGAAGGGGTCCTTGAAGCGGGCCTGTGCGGCATAAAGGTCTGACAACTGCGACAGCGACTGCGGTGTCAGCGACTCAAAATAGGCCACCACAGCCTGGGTGAGCTCAGCGGGAGAATGCATGGGCAGCGTCATTCGCACATCGCCTGTGTTCAAAGCCCGGTTGCTTTTCGGACCGCCTGGAAGTACAGGCGGTAAGGCAGGCAACGCAAAAACTTCAGCACCCGGGTGAAGCGCCGTGGGTAATGGATTTCGAAGTCGCCCGCCGCCCAGCCCGCCAGCATTTGCCGCGCGGCCTCCTGCGGCTGAATCAGGGCTGGCATATGAAAGTCATTTTGCGCGGTCAAAGGCGTTTCCACAAACCCGGGGTTCACCACGCTGACGCCAATGCCACTGGACTGCAAGTCCAGGTACAGCGCCTCGGCCAAATGAATCAAGGCCGCCTTGGTCGGGCCATAAGCCAGGCTTTGCGGCAAGCCGCGGTAGCCCGCCACACTGGCCACAAGCGACACATGTCCTCGTTGCTGCGACAACAAGCTGGGCAAAACAACATCGAGCAAGCGCAAGGCGCCCAGATAGTTCACATCCTGGTGGCGCATCATTTGGCCCAGGTCATAGTGATCGGCGCGCAGGGGCTGGTAATGCCCGGCGCAATAGATCACCCAGTCCAGACCCTGATGGGCTTGAACTTGCTGTGCGGCGTCCTGCAAACTTTCCAAAGACGTGACGTCCGCCGGCACCACCCAGGCATGGGGGTACTGCTGTGCCAAGGCTTGCAAAGGCGCTTCTTGCCGGCTCGACACCGCCACCTTGGCACCGGCCTGAAGCAAGGCCTCGGCCGTGGCGCGGCCAATGCCCGACGAGGCGCCGACCACCCAGACGCTGCGATCGCGCCAGTCTTGCATGGGCGCATTCAGCGGTTTCAGCCAAGATCGCATGTCAGCCTCCAGAAGACGGCAGCCCCAGCAAGGCTTGTCGCAAAGCGGGTGCAGAGGTGGATTCTGACAACCAGATGCCTAAAAATTTGTGGGCCAGGGCACGGTCGTCAATTTGGCCCGAGACCCTCGAGCGCTGCGCATGGTGCCAAAAACGCAAGCCCTTGTGCGGGTCGTACACGGCCGTCAAACGCTCACCTGGGCGAACATCCGACAGCGCCTCTGTCAATTGCCGTTGCCACTGCTGCGCAAGCGCGTCGGCCAAGGGCCCTTGCCGAAGCATCTCTTGCAGGGAACGCTGCGCAATGTCTTGCGCAGAAAAATTGCGGCGGTACTGAAGGCTCAACACCAAGCGGTGGGCGGACCAGGACGTTCCCGCTTCGGCAGGCAACCAGAGCGAGGCCTCATAAATTTCCAAGCCCCAGAAGCGAAAGACACCTTGGCCACGCAAGGGCAACTTCTGCCACTCTTCGCCCAGCTCACTCAGCGCCAGTGGTTGTGCGCTTGCGCAGGAAAAGGAAGCGAGGCCAGCGCAAGCCAGCAGACCGCGTAAACACAGACGCCGCTTCATGCCTTCCAGGGCTTGAGCAAGGTGTACTGAAGCACGTCGGTGTTGCGCTCCCAGAAGGCGGCCTCGCAATAAGCCAGGTAGAACTCCCAGGTGCGCATGAAGCGCTCATCAAAGCCGAGTTGCAGCACCTGCTCTCTTTCGCTCAAAAACTGCTCGCGCCAGCGACGCAGTGTTTCCGCGTAATCGTGGCCAAAAGAAAAGGCATCGCGAACCTCCAAGCCCGCCGCCTGTGCTTGCTTGACGAACTCGCGCGGGCACGGCAAACAACCCCCTGGGAAGATGTATTGCTGGATGAAGTCGGTGCCCTGGATGTAGCGCTCAAACAGGCTGTCTTCAATGACAATGGTTTGGATGCAGGCTCTGCCACCTGGTTTGAGCAAGCGGTTCAAGGTCGCAAAATACTGCGGCCAATAGGCTTGCCCGACGGCCTCGAGCATTTCAATGGAGCAAATGGCATCGAACGGCTCATCGGGAATGTCGCGGTAGTCCTGCAAGCGCAAATCGGCCTTGAGCCCTTGGTCGCTCAAGCGTTGCTGAGCGTAGGCCAGCTGCGCCTTGCTCAGGGTCACGCCCGTCATTTGGGCGCCAAATTCGCGCGCGCCCAACTCGGCCACGGCACCCCAACCGCAGCCAATTTCCAGCACACGCTGGCTCGCACCGGGCGTGACGCCGGCCATGCGCAAGGCGCGCGCCATCTTGGCTTGCTGGGCTTGCACCAGGCTTTGCTGGGGGTTGCCATCAAACCACGCCGAGGAATAGTTCATGCTCGGGTCCAGCCAGAGCTCATAGAACAGGTTGCCCAAATCGTAATGCGCATGAATGTTTTTGGCGCTGTTGCTGCGGGTATTGCGGTTCATCCAATGGCGCACACGGTAGGCCAGGCGGCCCAGCCAATGGCCATAAATGACGTCTTCCATCTCACGCCGATTGGCCACCAGCACGCGCAGCAAATCCACCAGGTTGGGGCTGGCCCAGTCGCCCGCCATGAAGGCTTCTGCAAAGCCGATGTCGCCCGATTTCAAGGCGGCGGCGCAAGGCGCCCAGTTGCGCAAGATCAGCGTGCCATGCAAACCCTCGCCCGAGCCAAACTGCTGCGAGCTGCCATCGGGACATTGGATGGTGAGCGTGCCGTGACGGATGCGCCGCAACAGGCCCAGCAGTTGGCGCGCACTCGCGGGTGTGTCATTGGGCAGTGAAAAAATGGGGGCGGTGGTGGTGTTCATGCGACGCAGGGTCCTCGCTCATGAAATAAATGGGGTGGCCTTCAACGCGTGACAAAGTCCGCAGGCGGAGGCGGTTTGTGAAAGAAGCGCACACGCTTGAGCCACAAGGCCAGCGCATGCAGGTGAATGCGAAACACAACGCCCCAGGTCAGCAGGGGGTAGCGCCAAAAGGCGCGCATCAATTGAACGCGCGTGAGAGGCACCAAGCTGCCACTGACACTGGTTTGAATCAAGGGCCCAGAGGCGTCATCGTGGTCAATGCGCGCCACCGTGCGCGGGTGCTCGCCCTCGGTGCGCATGAAACGAAAACGGTATTGGCCCTGCACGGCGCAAAAGGGCGAGACATGAAACACCTTGGGCGCCTGCAACTCACGCCCATAAGCGGGATCGTTCAACAAATAACAATGCCGCTCGCCAAAGGTGTTGTTCACCTCGACCACAATGGCACGCAGGCTGCCATCCTCGCGATGGCAGTACCAAAAGCTGACGGGCTTGAAAGTGTGCCCCAGCACCCTGGGGAAACAATGCAGCCAGACCTCGCCGCGGGCGTCGGTGATGCCCTCGCGTTGCAAAAGCTCGTCCAGCCAAGCCAACGCGCCGCCCTGGTCCGCACCCCGGCCATCGCCATGGTCAGCATCGTGAAACGAAATCAAGCCGCGCCGGTTCACAGGCAAGGCGCCACCGCCCTCTCGCAACATTTGCCGCATCGGCAACATCAAGAAGTAGGTGGCATAGGCAAACGCATGGCGCGCAGGGCGCACGCGCGTGTGCCGTACCTGACCAAAACCGATCAGCGCACTCATGCCGCTTGGGCCTCCCGCACATTCAGCGAGGCCAGCAAGGCCTGGGCCGCAGCCCGGCCGGCTTTCAAGCCGTCTTCGTGAAAGCCATAACCCATCCAGGCGCCGGCATACCAGGTAGCTTGGCGCCCTTGGATGTCGGGCATGCGGGTCTGGGCCTGCATGGCGGCCAGGTCAAACACGGGGTGCGCGTAATCGTATTGGCCCAGCACTTTTTGCGGGTCAATCTCGCGGATCGGGTTCAACGAGACCAGAACGGGCTGGGCAAACGGCAGGGGTTGAAGGCGGTTCAACCAATAGTGCAGGCACACCCGTTGCGCATCCTCATCGGGGCCAGCGCGCTCGTAATTCCATGCCGCCCAAGCCAACTTCTTTTGCGGCATCACACGCTCGTCCGTGTGCAATACGGCGAGGTTGCTCTGGTAGCGCACCGCGCCCAGAATTTGCTGCTCCGCCGCCGTGGGCTGCGCCAACATCTTCAAAGACTGGTCGGAATGCGTGGCCAAAATGACATGGTCAAATCGCTCGGCACCTTGGCGCGTGAAGACCTGGACGCCACGGGCGTCGCGCTCGATGCGCTCGACCGGCGTAGACAAACGCCTGTCTGGAATGCGCGCCACAATTTTCTCGACATAGTGACGCGCGCCACCGGCTACCGTGTGCCACTGGGGCCGGTCATTCACTTGAATCAGGCCGTGGTTGTGACAAAACCGAACCAGGGTGGCCACGGGAAACTTCAGCATCTGATCGGTGGGACAACTCCAGATGCAGGCCAGCATGGGCAACAGGTACCAGTTCTTGAAAGTTTCGCTGAACTGATGCTGTTTTAAAAAGTCTTCCAGCGGTTGTGCCAATTCACTGTCACGCTGCGCCTCGGCCAAGTCTGTACACAAGGTGTTGAAGCGCAAGATTTCACGCAACATGCGCAGAAAACGCGGTCGCATCAGGTTGCTGCGCTGCGCGAACACGGTGTTCAGGGTGGCGCCATTCCACTCCAGCGTGCGCTGCCCCAGGGCACGCGGCACTTGCACCGAAAAGGACATGTCCGAACGCGCTGACGGGATGTCCAAGTCCTCTAACAAAGCAATGAAGTTCGGGTAGGTTCTTTCATTGAACACCAAGAAGCCCGTGTCCACGCCGTGGTGGACGACCACGCCTTCGGCATTGGGCAGTCGAACGTCCACCGTGTGGGTGTGGCCGCCAAAATAGTCGCCCGCCTCGAACAAACTGACGTCGACGTGCTCGCCCAAGGCGTGCGCGGCCGCCAAACCCGAAATGCCCGAACCGACAATGGCCACCCGTGTGCGCATGTCAGGGTCCTTTCGCAGCCAAGAGTTGCTCAATGTCTTGCAAGAACGCTTTGTCTTGCGGGCCGGTCATGCTGCCATAGGCCTTGACCTGTTGGCCGTCGCGACTGATGACGTATTTGTAAAAATTCCATTTCGGGGAAGTCTGTGTCAAACGCGTCAATTGCTTGAAAAAGGGCGAGGCCTGATCGCCACGGACCGAAGTTTTGCTGAACATGGGGAATTTCACGCCGAAGGTGCTTTCACAAAAATCCGCGATCTTTTGGTTGTTGTCCGGCTCTTGCGAAAAATCGTTGGAAGGAAAGCCCAACACCACCAGCCCTTTGGTTTTGTAGCGCGCGTAAAGCGCCTCCAAGCCTTTGTATTGCGAGGTGAAGCCGCAGTAGCTCGCCGTGTTCACCACCACCACCACCTGCCCAGCGTACTGGCACAAGGATTGGGGTTTTTCGTCCTGCAAACGCTCGACAGTATGCTGCAAAATGCTTGGACAAACTGTTGGCGCGGTGGGCGCGGTGGACTGCCCCCAGGCCATGGGCGCGCCCAAGCACAAGGCGATGGCAACCAGGAAACTCGGCAGAACGCCCCTTCGCAGGACTGGGGGATAGGTTGCAATGCTGTTCATATTGACGGATGATGTCGTAAGCCGCTATTTTTGTCTAGGACAAAAATAATTCCCATGAGCCATCTTGGCCTATTTTCTTCATGAACCAACGCACCTTTCCTGAGCCTTTGACCGCCTCCATCGCAGCCGTGGAGCGGGACACGGGCATTGGCAAGGACACGTTGCGCATCTGGGAACGCCGCTATGGCTTCCCACAGCCAGGCAGGGATGCCTATGGTGAGCGCAGTTACAGCCTGGATCAGGTTGAAAAGCTTCGTGCCATCAAGCGCTTGCTGGACCAGGGGCACCGCCCTGGTCGCATTGTCGCCCTGCCCATCGAGGCCTTGCAGCGCCTCAGCCAAGGCCAGTCGAGCACGCCACAAAAAATGGCCATCAGCACCACCGCCCCGGAGTTGCGCGACTTCATGGCCTGCATTCTGGGCCATGATGCTGAAGGTTTACGCCGCAAATTGCACCAAGCGGTGGCGGCCATGGGCCACTTTCGTTTCGTCACCGAATTGGTCGCCCCCCTCACCGCCATGGTGGGCGACGCCTGGATGCGGGGTGAGTTGCAAATTTTTGAAGAGCACCTGTATACCGAAAGCATCACCTCGGTGCTGCGCCAGGCCATCAACAGCATTCCCCAACCCATCGCTCAGAGCCAGCCCAAAGTCTTGCTCACCACCTTTCCACAAGAATCGCACGGCCTGGGTTTGCTGATGGCCGAATGCTTGTTGGCCTTGGAGGGCTGTCGTTGCATTTCCTTGGGCACCCAAATGCCCTTGCGCGACATGGTGATGGGCGTCGAAGCGCACCATGCCGACGTGATCGCGCTGAGCTTCAGCGTCAGCCTCAACCCCAACCATGTGCTGGATGGCCTGAATGAGTTGCGCCAGCAATTGCCCCCATCGGTGCAAATCTGGGCGGGCGGGCGTTGCCCGGCGCTGCACCGGCGCGAGTTGCCAGGCGTGGTGGTTCTGGGTCCGCTGGAAGACATCCCTGGTCAAGTGCAGTCCTGGCGCTCGCAGCACGCGGCCTGAGTTGCTCTCGGGTGCGAGCTTCTAGAATCCACCCTTCTCCTTCATCGCAGGCCCTGTTTCATGAACGCCCCCGCCTTTCTCGGCAAAATCGTGTCGCGCGCGCAAGCACAAGCCAACATGGCTGAATTGCGCCGTCAGGGCCCTGTGGTGTTCACCAATGGGGTCTTTGATGTGCTTCACCGCGGCCACGTGACCTACCTGGCACAAGCACGCGCCTTTGGGGGTGCCTTGGTGCTCGGGCTGAACTCGGACGCCTCGGCGCGCCGCTTGGGCAAGGGAGCGGATCGCCCCCTGAACAATGAGCTGGACCGCGCCATCTTGCTGGCCGCACTGGCTTCGGTGGACTGCATCACCTGGTTTGACGAAGACACGCCCGAGGCATTGATCGCATCGCTGCAACCCGACATTCTGGTCAAAGGGGGCGATTACGACATGCGCAAACTGCCTGAAACCGCCCTGGTCGAATCTTGGGGTGGCCGCGCGCTGGCCCTGCCTTTTGTGGCGGGCTACTCCACCACGGCCTTGGTGCAAAAAATTCGAAGCCAGTCTTGAGGCCTCAGGCGGCCTGAGCGTCACCCAGCACCGCTTGCCAGAGCGACACGATGGCTGCCCGCGGGCCCGCTTGCTCTAGGGGATCCACCTGGGTTGGCAGCTCATCCAGGCGCGCCAAGTGTTGGGCACGGCGCAATTCTCGGTAGGCATCGGCCGCCGCTTGCCCCACCCCGGGGGGGAGCAGGCCCACCGCTTCGGCATGGTGCAACAAAGCAATGTTGCCAACGTTGTCCAGCAAGCCTGGATGCTGCGCCGCGTGGCCCAGCACCAGGTACTGCACCACAAACTCGGCGTCGACCATGCCGCCTGGGCTGTGTTTGACGTCGAAGCGCCCGGCCGGCACGGGCCGTCCCGCACGCAATTTGTCTCTCATGGCCACAATTTCTTGAGCCAGCAAAGAAAGATCGCGCGGCGCACAGATCACCGATCGACGAACCTCTTCAAAACGCGCCTCCAGACTGGGCAGGCCCACACAAAAGCGCGCCCGGGTCATGGCCTGGTGCTCCCAGGTCCAGGCGGTGTTGCTGCCGCGCTGCTGTTGGTAATCCGCGAAAGCCTCGAACGTGCTGACCAACAGGCCCGAGTTGCCGTTGGGTCGCAACGCGGTGTCGATTTCATACACATCGCCTTCGCCAGTTTTGACCGTCAGCCAGTTGATCAGACGGCGCACGAACAAGGCATAGGTCTCGCCCGCTTGTTCATGGGCGTCTTCATACACAAACACGATGTCCAGGTCGCTGCCATAGCCCAACTCTTTACCGCCCAACTTGCCGTAACCCAAGATGGCAAATTGCGGCACCTCGCAGTGACGCTGCTTCAAGCGCTGCCAGACCCAGCGCACGGTCACGCGCAACACGGCATCGGCCAGCGCGCTCAAGTCGTCGGCCACCTGCTCGACGCTCAGGCGCCCTTCCACATCGCGCGCCAAGGTGCGAAAAACTTCGGCGTGCTGGGCGCGGCGCAACAGGTTGAGCAAATTCTCTTCATCGTCCTGACCGACCGACTGCAAAGCGGCGCGCCGCGACTCCAGCTCCGCTTCGAAGTCTTGCGCCACAAAGCGTTCGTTCAGCAAGGCTTGGCTGGCCAGTTCGTCGATCACCCCCGGGTGTTGCAAAAGGTAGCGCGCCGGCCAGCGCGCAGCGCCCAGCAAGCGCAGCAACTGCTCGTGCACTCGCGGGCGCTCCACCAGCAGGGCCAGGTAGCTTTCGCGCCGCAACAAAGGCTCGACCCAATCGCTCCAGCGCACGGCAGCCTCTTCGGTGACGCGCCCCTCCTCTACCCAGGACTGGGTCCGTTGCACCAGCTTGAGCAGGCGCTGGCGCCCTTCTTCGCGCAAAGCGCGCACCCGCGGGTGGTCTGGCCAACGGGCGATGCGCTCGCGCAGGCCAGGCCCCAAATGCGCCAACACCCCCTCCAGATCGGCCGCCTCCGCCGCACTGGGGCCACAACCTTTGCACTCGCCATGGGCGCGCATGGATGGGGGGGCAGGTTCTTGGCCCAGCAGCCGGTCAAACTCTTGCGCCACCAGTTCACGGTGGGTGTCCAACTCGCTGAGAAAGTCACAACAATCGGCATAGCCCAGCGTGAGCGCCACCCAATGCAGGTCGGCATCTTGGCTGGGCAGCGCATGGGTTTGCTGATCGTCCAGATACTGAATGCGGTGCTCGACCTGCCGCAAAAAGACATAGGCCCTGGACAAAGCTTGTGCCGTGGCGCTGGGCATCAGGTTGGCGCGCGCTACGCGCGCCAGCGCCTCTTGCGTGGGCCGGGTGCGCAATTCCGGGAATTGCCCGCCGCGCACCACCTGCAAGAGTTGCACCGTGAACTCGATTTCGCGGATGCCCCCACGCGAGAGCTTGACATCGTTGGCGCGCTGCGGCCGGCCTGCATTGCGCCGCGCAGCGTGGTCTCTGATTTGACGGTGCAAGCCGCGCAGCGCCTCGAAGACGCTGTAATCCAGGTAGCGCCGAAAGACAAAGGGCAGGACCACGTCGCGCAATGCGTGGGCATGTGGCTGGCTGGCCAAAGGCGCCACCACCCGACTTTTCAGCCAGGCAAAGCGCTCCCACTCGCGACCCTGGACCAGAAAATACTCTTCCAGCGCACTCAAAGACACTACGCTGGGCCCTGAGTTGCCGTTGGGCCGCAGCGCCAGGTCCATGCGAAACACAAAGCCGTGCTCGGTGGTGTCCCCCACCAGGGTGTAGATTAGCTTGACCAGGCGGGTGTGGTACTCATGGGTGCTGATGCGGCCACCGCCATCGGCGCGCCCTTGGGTTTCGCCGTCTTCGTCGTAGACATAAATCAGGTCAATGTCGCTGGACACATTGAGCTCACGCGCGCCCAGCTTGCCCATGCCGACCACCCAAAACACCGCCGGCAAACCCTGTGCCGTGAAGGGCGCGCCATACTGCGCCTGCAATTGGGCGCTGGCCTCGTGGTAGGCCACATCCAGGGCAAACTCTGCCAATTCGGTCATGGCCCGGGTCACCCCCTCCAAGGGCAATTGCTGCTCACAGTCCAGCACCACCAGGCGCTCCATGACCAATTGGCGCAATACTCGCAGGGCGTCTCCCAGCTTGGGAAAGGGGCCGCGCAAAGCGTCAAAAGCCACTTGCATCGTGGC
>JACCDS010075532.1_pt1 | contig 20863 bp, 13 predicted proteins | sample 7446441 | NCBI WGS metagenome assembly JACCDS01 (sample SAMN15323445, study PRJNA562643) | freshwater metagenome | isolation source: river surface water | place: USA:Blue River Watershed | collected 2017-08-17 | reverse complement strand
CTATTCCTTCGGTCGCGAGGACATCTGGCACCCCGAGAAAGACATCTACTGGGGCTCCGAAAAGGAATGGCTGGCACCCAGCGGCAGTGAAGGCAGCCGGTACAGCGGCGAGCGTGATCTGGAAAATCCCCTCGCCGCCGTGATGATGGGCCTGATCTACGTCAACCCCGAAGGCGTGGATGGCAAGCCCGACCCGCTGAAAACGGCGCACGACATCCGGGTGACTTTCGCCCGCATGGCGATGAACGACGAGGAAACCGTGGCCCTGACCGCTGGCGGGCACACCGTGGGCAAGGCACACGGCAATGGCAATGCCGCCAACCTGGGCCCAGCCCCCGAGGGTGCCGACGTGGAAGAACAAGGGCTGGGCTGGATGAACCATAAAACCCGTGGCGTGGGCCGCGACGCGGTGACCAGCGGCATTGAAGGGGCCTGGACCACCCACCCCACGCAATGGGACAACGGCTACTTCAAGATGTTGTTGAACCACGATTGGGAACTCACCAAGAGCCCGGCAGGTGCCAACCAGTACCGTCCGGTCAACATCAAGCCCGAAGACATGCCGGTGGACGTGGAGGACCCATCGATCCGCTGCATGCCGCTGATGACCGACGCCGACATGGCCATGAAGGTAGACCCGGCCTACCGCAAGATTTCCGAACGGTTCGCCGCTGATCAGGCTTACTTCTCCGAGGTGTTTGCCCGGGCCTGGTTCAAGCTGACCCACCGTGATTTGGGCCCCAAGTCGCGCTACATCGGCCCCGAAGTGCCGGCTGAAGACCTGATCTGGCAAGACCCGATTCCGGCTGGCAACAAGAGCTACGACGTGGCGGCGGTGAAGGCCAAGATCGCCGCGGCGGGTTTGTCGATCGGCGAGCTGGTCAGCACCGCCTGGGACAGCGCCCGAACCTTCCGGGGTTCGGACTACCGGGGTGGTGCCAACGGTGCACGCATCCGCCTGGCACCGCAGAAAGACTGGGCCGGTAACGAACCTGCCCGTCTGGCCAAGGTGCTGGCGGTGTACGAAAAGATCGCTGCGGACACCGGCGCCAGCGTCGCCGACGTGATCGTGCTGGGCGGCAACGTGGGCATTGAACAAGCGGCCAAAGCGGCCGGGGTGACCGTGACGGTGCCATTCACGCCCGGCCGTGGCGACGCGACCCAGGCGCAGACCGACGCCGAGTCGTTCGAGGTGCTGGAGCCGCTGGCCGATGGTTTCCGCAACTGGCAGAAGCAGCACTACAAGGTCAAGCCCGAGGAAATGCTGCTCGACCGCGCCCAGTTGCTGGGGCTGACCGCCGCCGAAATGACGGTACTGGTGGGCGGCATGCGGGTGCTGGGCACCAACCACGGCGGCAGCCAGCACGGCGTGTTCACCGACCGCGTGGGGGCCCTGACGAACGACTTTTTCGTCAACCTGACCGACATGGCCTACACCTGGAAACCCACAGGCCGCAACAGCTACGACATCGTGGAACGGGCCTCCGGCGCCACCAGGTTCACCGCCACCCGCGCTGACCTGGTGTTCGGCTCCAACTCCATCCTGCGCGCTTATGCCGAGGTGTACGCCCAGGACGACAACCGCGAGAAGTTCGTTCACGACTTCGTCGCGGCCTGGACCAAGGTGATGAATGCCGACCGCTACGACTTGGGCTGAACCCCGGTTGATGTCCGTTGAATGATCCAGGGGCTGGCCACAACCAGCCCTTTTTTTATAAAAACAATTGACTTTATTTCAAAAATTCATAAAATACGCGGTTGCTGGCTTGTTATTCACGCAATTCCCGGCAACCTACGTTATGTGCTTCCCACAGCACAGCCATCGATAAGCCCTTATCGAGCGGTTGAACCGACGAGCCACGGTTCAACTTTTGACCGGCTCTGCGCGAGCGCTCTGGAAAGACCAGCTTGCGACCCTGAATGAAATTTCGCTCCGTGCCCATCGGCAAGTTTTCTGTATCCCCCATGACCCACCTGACCGACAACGGCGCTTACCGCGCGTCGGTGACGATCTCCAGCGGTCGGGGCTCCTCCTCCCACCATCGGGTGTACCGATTCAGCCGGCCCCATGCGTCGGCCGAAGCGGCCCGCCTGGTGGCCCTGACGCAAGGCTGGCTGCAAACCTGCACGCCCAGCTCTGCCATGTGTTGAACCATCGGGTTCGACACATTCTCTGGCGTGTCACTCCGGTGCGCGCCTGCTTCCGTGCCGCCAACTTCAGCGCGGCACACACTCTCTGAAAGGCTCTGACATGAGCAGCAAAATCTACGTGGGCAACCTGCCCTACACCGTCGACGACCAAGCCCTGCGCCACAACTTTGCCGAGTTCGGCACCGTGGCCTCTGCCAAGGTCATGATGGACCGCGACTCCGGCCGTTCCAAAGGTTTCGGTTTTGTGGAAATGGGCACCTCCGACGAGGCACAGGCAGCCATCAACGGTCTGAACGGCATGTCCGTCGGGGGCCGTTCGATCGTGGTGAACCTCTCGCGCCCGAAAGAAGCAGGCAGCAGCATGGGCGGCGGTTACCGCGCCCAGCGCAGCAGCTACTGATCGCTTAAGCTTGCGCTCATGCATATTGGTTATGCTGGGCGCATGCAAACCAACCCTCCCCCCAAACGCCGCGGCCTGAGCCGCGTCTGGCATGCGCTGCAATTCTCGCTCCAGGGGCTGCGCGCCGGCTGGCACGAACCCGCCTTTCGCCAGGAACTGTGGCTGGCAGCCGTGTTGTTGCCCAGTGCCTGGGTGATCGGGCAAAACTGGCTGGAAGTGGCCGCATTGATCGGTGCGGTGGTGCTGGTGCTGGTGGTGGAGTTGCTGAACACCGCCGTGGAATCGGTGGTCGACCGGGTAGGCCCCGAATGGCATGCGCTGTCCAAGCGCGCCAAAGACATGGGCAGCGCCGCCGTGCTGCTGAGCTTGCTGCTGTGTCTGGGAATCTGGGTCACGGCGGTCGTGCACTGGGTGCTGACCTGAAGCCCCGCGGTTGAACTTGCGAACCGCAGACGGTTCCAACGTCTCATTGCTGAACCAAACCTGCCCAACGCATGAGCCCCAACGAACAAACTGCATTGCTGAACATCCTGGTACAAGCCGCCCTGTGCGACGGTGACAAATCGGACCAGGAACGCCAGTTCATCCGCCAGCTGTCCAGTCAACTGAACGCCGAGGCGGGAGGTGCTCTGCTGGCCCAGGCGGTGCAGGACGCACTGCTGCGACGGGTCAGCCTGGCGCAGGCGGCCAGCCAGCTGACCGACAGCCACCACCGCCAACTGGCTTATGAATGGGCAGTCGCTGTGTGCGACACCGACGGCTTGACGAGCACCGCCGAGCGAGCCTTCCTGTCTGAATTGCGTGCGGCGCTGCAATTGGGTAGCAGCACCGAAGCACAGGCTGCAGAAGCAGAAATTCACGCAGTGGCGGCTGCCGCTTACACGCCCAATGCAGCCTCCCACATCGCGCCAGCAACGCCGGCCAGCGCACTGCCCGACCAGGCGGCACTGGACAAGATGGTGCTGAACTACGCGATCCTCAATGGCGCGCTGGAACTGCTGCCCCAGTCGTGGGCATCCATGGCCATCATCCCCCTGCAGATCAAGATGGTCTATCGCATCGGCAAGGCCCACGGCGTGGAACTGGACCAGGGGCATATCCGCGAATTTATCGCGGCGGCGGGCATTGGGCTGACGTCGCAGTACCTGGAACAGTTTGGCCGCAAGTTGCTCGGCGGGCTGGTGGGCAAAGCGGCCGGCAAAATGCTGGGCGGCATCGCCGGTGCCGCCACCGGCATGGCGTTTTCGTTTGCCTCCACCTATGCGCTTGGCCAACTGGCCAAGCGGTATTACGCCGGTGGCCGAGTCATGTCCACCGACGTGTTGCGACAAACCTACCAACAACTCATGCCAGCCGCCAAGAACCTGCAACAACAGCACTGGGGCGACATCCAGGCCCGCGCACGCACCCTGAACGCGGGCGAGGTGATGCAGATGGTGCGAGGCTGATCAGTCCTTGCCCAGCACCATCAGTGCGCCGTAAGGCTGCAGCGTCAGGGTGGACGTGTCGGGCGTGATGGTTTCCGCGCCGTGGCCGATCAGCGTCTGGCCTGATGACATGGCTTCGGGCACCGTGACCACTGCCCGCTCGGCGCTGAAATTGCAGACCACCCACAGGCATTGTTCACCCCAGGTACGCCGGTACACACCGACCCGGGGGTGACCGGATGACAGCACTTCATACCGCCCGTGCACCAGCACCGGGCAGCGCTTGCGCAGCCCAATCAGGCGCTGGTAGTGCTGAAACACCGATTCCGTGTCGCCGTACTGCCCTTGGGCGTGGAACTGGGCAGCGTCAGGGTGGCTGTCAATCCAGGGGGTGCCCAGGGTGAAGCCACCGTGCGCCGTGCCGTCCCATGCGACTGGGACGCGAGCATTGTCCCGCCCTTTGGCACGGATGGCGGCCATGGCCTGGCGGTCGGTCCAGCCCAACTGGCGCGTGGCCACCTGGTAGAAGTTGATGGACTCGATATCACGGCAATCGTCGATGGCCGTAAAGGGGTAGTTGGGCATGCCCAACTCCTCACCTTGGTAGACGTAGGGTGTGCCCTGGTGTCCGTGCAGCCAGGTGGCCAGCATTTTGGCCGCAGCCACACGGTGTACGCCATCGTCGCCCCAGCGTGACACGGGGCGCGGCTGGTCGTGGTTGGAGAGGTACAGGCTGTTCCAGCCTTGGCCGTGCAGGCCGTTTTGCCAGCGTGCCATGGACTGTTCCAGCTCGCGCAGATCCAGCGGTTGTGTCACCCATTTGCCGACGGCCTGGGCCGGTGCGATGTCCAGGTCCATGTGCTCAAACTGGAACAGCATGTTCAATGCGCCGGTCTTGGGATGGGTCAAGGCCTGGCCCACCTCCACCGTGGCCAGCGGCGCCTCGCCCACGGTTAGGGTGTCGTAGTGGTCCAGCACCTCGGTGCGCATTTCGGTCAGGAATTCCACCAGCCTCGGGCCGTTGCAGGTCAGGGCAAAGCCTGGCTGCAAAAAGCCGTCGCGCACCACTGGGGCGTTGGGCAGGCTGCCGTCTGGGTTCCAGGGCTTGGAAATCATGTTGATGACGTCCATGCGGAAGCCGTCCACGCCCTTGTCGAGCCAGAAACGCATCAACGCGTACACCTCCTGGCGCACCCGCGGGTTCTCCCAGTTCAGGTCGGGCTGCTTCTTGCTGAACATGTGCAGGTAGTACTCGCCGGTGGGCTCGTTCCACTCCCACACCGAGCCCTGGAACGCCGCTTCCCAGTTGGTGGGCGGCCCGCCGTCGGTTGCGGGTTCACGCCACAGGTAGTAGTCGTGGTAAGGGTTGTGGCGACTGCTGCGGGCTTGCTGGAACCAGGCATGCTCGTCGGAGGTATGGTTCACCACCAAGTCCATCATCAGGCGCATACCGCGCTGGTGCATGGCATCGAGCATGGCATCGAAATCAGCCATGGTGCCGAACTCGGGCGCAATGGCCCGGTAGTCGGCAATGTCGTAGCCGTTGTCGTCCTGGGGCGAAGCGTAGATGGGTGAGAGCCACACCACGTCCACGCCCAGCCTTTGCAAATGGTCGAGTTTGGAGGTGATACCGGGCAAGTCCCCGATGCCATCACCGTTGCTGTCGCAAAAGCTGCGGGGGTAAATCTGGTAGACGACGCTGCTGCGCCAGTCGGTGCGCTCCATCGGTGTGTTTCCTGATGTCAATCGTTGAGGCGCAGCCAGAGCTGCTGGTAGGGCTGCAGCGGCAAGGCCTGGTTGAGTGCCATCCCGCGGCCACTGACCAGATCAACGGCATTCGCTGGCAGGCTGGAGAGCACGTGCGCGGCCACCGTTTGCGGGTGCTCGCTGAAATTGGCCAGGACCAGCACGCCGTCAGCGCGGGTGCCTCGCAAGTAGCCCAGCACGGCGGGGTTGTGGGTCCAGAAAGCGTGCAGGTGGCCGCCAGCCAGCACCGGCAGGTGGCGCCGCAGCGCGATCAGGTGGCGCAGGCCGGCATGCACCTGCCCAGCCTGACTGGCCGTGTCATGGCGCTGGGCGTAGCGGGCCTCGTCACGCGGCGGGCGATGCAGCCAGCGGCTGTCCACCGCCTTGTGAGCGTTGTCGCTGTAGTGGTGATCGTTGAGCGTCCCCACCTCGTCACCCAGGTACAGCAAGGGAATGCCACCGGTGGACAGCACCACGCCGTAGAGCAGCAGCAGGCGGGCCACGCCATGCACGTCGCCCTGCTCCAGCCCGCAGAGGGAAGCGGCGGTGCCGCTGATGCGGCAGTCACCGGTGGCCGGGTTGTCCTGGAAGGGCTCGCCACGGGCAAAGCTGCCCTCGAACCGGTTGACGTAGAACTGGTTGAGGAACTTGCGATGGTCAAAACCCTGAATGCCGTAGTGCGCAGCGTCTTCATCGGCAAAGGTCCAGCCGATGTCGTCGTGGCTGCGGACGTAATTGACCCACGCGGTTTGGGGCGGCAGGGCATGGCGCTTTTCCAGCGCGTACTGCAGCAGGTTCACCTCGCGCGTGGCCAGCGAGTTCCACAGCAGGGCCATTTGCAGCGGGTTGTAGGAGACCTGACACTCCTCGGGCGAGATGTAGGCGGCCACATCATCGGGGTGAACGATCGCCTCGCTCTTGAACAGCAGCGACGGCGCCGCGATGCGGGTCAGCGCGTTGTAGGCGCGCAGCAGGTGATGTGCCTCGGGCAGGTTTTCGCACGGGGTACCCTTGCGCTTCCAGACGAAAGCGACAGCGTCCATGCGCAGGAAGTCCACCCCCAGGTTGGCGATGTGCAGCATCTCGCGCGCCATGGCGGTGAACACGGCGGGATTGCTGTAATTCAGGTCCCACTGGTAGGTGTGGAAGGTGGTCCAGACCCAGCGGCCGTCGGGCAACTGGGTGAAGGCACCTGGGTGCTCGTCGGGGAAGATCTCGCGCACCGTCTGCTCGTACTGGTCGGGCTCGGTGCGGTCGGGGAACATCCAGTAGTAACTGCTGTGGGTGGGGTCGCCAGCGCGGGCGGCCTGGGCCCATTCGTGCTCGTCGGAGGTGTGGTTGAACACGAAGTCCAGCACCAGCGAAATGCCGGCCTTGCGCAGCTGTGTGGCCAGGGTGCGCAATTCGTCGATGGTGCCCAGGTGCTCGGCGGTGGCGCGGTAGCTGCTGACAGCGTAGCCCCCATCGTTGTGCGGCTGCGGGCATAGGTAGGGAGGCATCAGGTGCAGGTAGGTCAGCCCCAGTTCCTTGAAATAGGGGATCTGGGCCTGCAGGCCCTTGAAGCCGCCAGCCCACAGATCGGCGTAACAGACGGCACCCAGCATCTGTTCGCTCTGGAACCAGTCGGGCGTGGCCTCGCGCTGCGCGTCGAGCTGACGCAGTGCGGGCGGGCGTTCGCGCCAGCCTTCGTAGGCCACAACCAGCAACTGTTCGACCACCTGCGGGAAGTCGGCGCGGTCGCCATACAGGTGGGCGAGTTCGGCCACCAGGCGCGTGCCGTGGCGCTGCAGCCGCTCGGCAAAAGGTGCCCAGGTGGCATGGCGCGCTCGGCTGTGCGACAGGCGCTCGATCAGTTCAGGCAGGAGGTTGTCCATGATGAGGCTTGGGTTTGGTCAGGGGCGGTCAGGACTGCGCGGGCAGTTGCACCGGCTGGGCATGCCAGATGTCGCGGGCGTATTCGGCAATCGTGCGGTCCGACGAGAACAGCCCCATGCCGGCCACGTTGGCAATGGATTGCCGCACCCAGCCGTCGCGGTTCTGGTAGGCGGTGTCCACCGCCTCTTGAGCAGCGATGTAGCGCTCGTAGTCGGCCAGCAGCAGGTAATGATCGCCCCAGTTCACGAGCATGTCGTACAGCCCCTGATAGCGGCTGGGTTCGGTGGGGCTGAAGCGGCCGTCGCGGATGGCTTCGAGGGTTCGCTGCAGTTCGGGACAGGCCTCCATGAAGGCGCGCGGCTGGTAACCGCTGCGGCGCAGGGCCTGTACTTCGGGCGTGGTGTGACCAAAGATGAAGATGTTGTCCGCCCCGACCTGCTCCAGGATTTCGACGTTGGCGCCATCGAGCGTGCCGATGGTCAGCGCGCCGTTGAGCGCGAACTTCATGTTGCCGGTGCCTGAGGCCTCGGTGCCGGCGGTGGAAATCTGCTCCGACAGGTCGGCCGCCGGGATGATGAGTTCGGCCAGGCTGACGCTGTAGTTGGGCACGAACACCACCTTGAGCCGGTCGCCCACGCGTGGGTCTGCGTTGACGGTCGTGGCCACGTCGTTGATGAGGTGGATGATCTGCTTGGCCGTGTGGTAGGCCGAGGCGGCCTTGCCCGCGAACACGACCACGCGCTGCACCGGCACCTTGGCAGGGTTGTCCAGAATCCGCAAGTAACGGGTGATCACATGCAGCACGTTAAGAAGCTGGCGCTTGTACTCGTGGATGCGCTTGACCTGCACGTCAAACAGTGCGTCCGTGGACACCGTCAGGCCCATCTGAACCTGCAACCACTCGGCCAGACGGCGCTTGTTGGCCAGCTTGGCCTGGGCAAATTCCTGGCGGAAGCTGGCGTCTTCGGCCAGCGGTTGCAGCGCACGCAGGGCGTCCAGGGCGCGCCGCCAGTGGGTGCCGAGGCGGCGGTCCAGCACACCGGCCAGGGCCGGGTTGGCCTGGGCCAGCCATCGGCGCGGTGTGATGCCGTTGGTCTTGTTGTTGAATCGTTCGGGCCACAGGGTGGCGAAATCCGCGAAGATGGAACGCTGCATGAGGTCGGAATGCAGGGCCGACACGCCGTTGATGGAGTGGCTGGTCACCACGGCCAGGTAGGCCATCCGCACCCGACGTTCGCCGGTCTCGTCGATCAGCGAAACGCGGCGCATCAGGTCCACGTCGTGTCCCTGAGTGGCGGTGAGGCCGGCGAGGAAATGGCTGTTGATATCGAAAATGATCTGCAGGTGGCGCGGCAGCACCCGGCCCAGCATCTCCAGCGGCCAGGTTTCCAGCGCCTCGTGCATGAGGGTGTGGTTGGTGTACGAAAACACGCCCCGGCAAAGCCGCCAGGCGTCGGCCCAGGGCAGGCTGTGCTCGTCCAGCAACAGGCGCATCAGTTCCGGGATGGCCAGCACCGGGTGGGTGTCGTTGAGGTGGATGCTGACCTTGGCCGGCAGCTGCTCGAAGCTCTGGTGCCCGTCGAGGTAACGGCGCAACAGGTCTTGCACGCTGGCACTGACGAAAAAGTGCTCCTGGCGCAACCGCAGCTCGCGGCCCGAGGGGGTGGAATCGTCCGGATAGAGCACGCGCGAGACGTTTTCCGACAGGTTCTTGCTTTCCACCGCGCCAAAGTAGTTGCCCTGGTTGAAGGCGCGCAGGTCGATTTCCTCGGTGGCCTTGGCCGACCACAGGCGCAGGGTGTTGGTGGCGTCGGTGCCATAGCCGGGCACGATGGTGTCGTAGGCCATGGCCAGCACGTCTTGGGTATCGACCCACTGGCGGCGGCCTTCGTGTTCCACCACGCGACCACCAAACTGGACGCGGTAGGTCACCTCTGGCCGGGGAAACTCCCACGGGTTGCCATGGGTGAGCCAGTAATCGGGCACTTCCACCTGCTGGCCATTGACGATGGTCTGGCGGAACATGCCGTAGTCGTAACGGATGCCGTAACCGTAACCGGGAATGCCCAAGGTGGCCATGGAGTCGAGGAAGCAGGCGGCCAGGCGGCCCAGGCCTCCGTTGCCCAACGCAGCGTCGGGCTCCAACTGGCCCAGCAGGTCCATGTCCTGCCCCAGTTCGGCCAAGGCCTGGCGCAAGGGTTCGCGCAGCTCCAGCGCCAGCAAGGCGTTGTCAAAGGCACGGCCCATCAGGAATTCGGCCGAGAAGTAGTACACCCGCTTGACGTCCTGTTCATACTGAGCGCGGGTGGTGCGCATCCAGCGTTCCACCAGGCGGTCTCGGACGGCGTAGGCGGCTGCGTGCAACCAGTCTTCAGGGCGCGCGGCAACGGGGTCTTTGCCCACGGTGAACAACAGGCGGTTGGCAATGGTTGTGCGAAGCGCCGCCACATCGTTGGCGGGAGGGTCGTAATGAAATTCTTGTCGAGCGGTCATGGGTGATGTCGGGCCTGGCCTGAGCCGGCTGTTAAAGCAAAGTGGGGAAGAGAAAAACGCTCAGACCATGCTTTGGTAGAGCGCTTGGTAGCGTCGGGCCGCGTCGGCCCAGTCCAGGGGCTGGCGCATACCGGTCAGTTGCACCTGGTGCCAGTCCGCCGGGCGGCGGTACAGGGCCAGCATGCGTTCGATCGCCCGCAGGAAATCGGTCACATCGAAGCGTTCAAACACCACGCCGGTGGCGCGGCCTTGGGACAGGGTCAGCAAGTCGGTGTCGGTCACGGTATCGGCCAGTCCGCCGACACGGCGGACCAAGGGCACGCAACCATAGGCGAGGCCGTACATCTGGGTCAGGCCGCAGGGTTCGAAGCGCGAGGGCACCAGGATCACATCGGCACCGGAGAACATGCGGTGCGAAAAACCCTCGTCGTAGCCCAGACGCACAGCCACCCGGCCTGGATGTTGGCGCGCTTTTTCCGTGAATGCGGCCTCCAGCGTGGCATCGCCACTGCCCAGCACCAGCAACTGCGCGCCTTGCGCCACCAGGGCATCGGCACCCTCCAGCACGAGCGGGAGACCTTTCTGTTCGGTGAGGCGACTGACGACGATGAACAGCGGCGCATCGGCTTTCAGCTCCAGCCCGGTTTCGGCTTGCAACGCGGCCTTGTTCAGCGCCTTTCCATGCACATCGTCGGCGCGGTAGCGGTAGGGCACATGGACATCGGTGGCGGGGTTCCAGATGGCGCTGTCGATGCCGTTGAGTATGCCGCTGACCACACTGCTGCGGTGGCGCAGGAGTCCGTCCAGGCCGCAACCGTGCTCGGGCGTCTGGATTTCCAGCGCGTAAGTGGGGCTGACCGTGTTGATGCGCTGCGCGTAGAACAACCCGGCCTTCATGAAAGACCAGTGACCGTAGAACTCCAGGCCATCCATCTGGTACCAGTCCAGCGGCAAGCCCAGGCCGTCGTAATCAGCCCGGGGAAACACGCCTTGGTAGGCCAGGTTGTGGATGGTGAACAAGGTGGGGACGGCGCGGGTACCGGGCAAAGCCAGGTAAGCCGGGACGAGTCCCGCATGCCAGTCGTGGCCATGCACCAGATCGGGTTGCCAGTCTGCATCCAGACCTTGGGCCAGACGGGCGGCCGCCCAGTTGAAGGCGGCAAACCGGCGGTGGTTGTCAGCATGGGGCTGACGCTCGGGCGTTTCGTATGGCCCGCCGGGGCGCAGGTACAGCGCCGGCGCATCCACCACGTACGCAGTGACCGCCCCGCCCTGCACCGGTGTACCGAGAGTGCCGCGCAACAACCGCAGTTGATGGCCCCAGGGGGTTGCGAGTTCGCTCACCACCTGCGCATCCTGAAGGCTGGCCAGCATTTCGGCAAAGCCGGGCAGCACCGGCCGCACCTCGCAGCCGAATGGGCGCAGCGCGGCAGGCAACGCGCCAGCCACGTCGGCCAACCCACCCGTTTTGAGCAGCGGAAAATACTCGGCGCTGACCTGCAAAACCTTCATGGCATGGTGCTCCGGTGGTTACAGGCGTGCCAGCATGTCGGCCGTGACCAGCACCACCCCGTTGGCAGTGCGCTCAAAACGCTGGGCGTCCAGCACAGCGTTTTCGCCGATCACCAGGCCGTCGGGCAAAGTGCAGCCACGGTCCACTACCACACGGCTCAGGCGGCAGTGGGAGCCCACCGTCACCTCGGGCAGCAGCACGGCCTGGTCCAGCACGCAGAAGGAATGCACCCGCACGTTGGAAAACAGCACCGAGTTGCTGACGGTGGAGCCCGACACAATGCACCCACCCGACACCATGGTGTTGATGGTGACGCCAGAGCGGCCATCGGCGTCCTGCACAAACTTGGCGGGCGGCAACTGACGCTGGGTGGTCCAGATCGGCCACTCGGTGTCGTAGATATCCAGCTCGGGGGTGACAGACGCGAGGTCCAGGTTGGCCTCCCAGAAGGCGTCGATGGTCCCCACATCGCGCCAGTAAGGTTTGGCTTCGGGGTGAGACGACACGCACGACATCGAGAACGGATGCGCCAACGCACGACCTTCGCGCACCACGCGAGGGATGACGTCTTTGCCGAAGTCGTGGCTAGAAGCCGGATCGCTCAGGTCTTCCTCCAGCAACTGGTACAGGTACTGGGCATTGAAAATGTAAATGCCCATGCTCGCCAGCGACACGCGGTCGTTGCCCGGCATGGCCGGTGGGTTGGCTGGTTTTTCCACAAAGTCGGTGATGCGACGCTCGCCATCCACCGCCATCACGCCGAACGCCGTGGCCTCTTCGCGCGGCACCTCGATGCAACCCACCGTACAACCGGCGCCGCTGGCCACGTGGTCCTGCAGCATCAGCGAATAGTCCATTTTGTAAATGTGATCGCCGGCCAGCACCACCACGTACTCCGGGCGGCTGGACTGGATGATGTCCAGGTTCTGGTAGATGGCATCGGCCGTACCGCGATACCAATGCTCCTCGTCGACCCGTTGCTGGGCGGGCATCAGGTCCACCATCTCGTTGAGCTCGGCCCGCAGAAAGCTCCAGCCGCGCTGCAAGTGGCGCAGCAACGAGTGGGATTTGTACTGGGTGATGACCCCCATGCGGCGGATGCCGGAATTGACGCAATTGGACAACGCAAAGTCGATGATGCGGAACTTGCCACCGAAATACACCGCTGGCTTGGCGCGCCGGTCGGTCAGCTGTTTCAGGCGGGAACCTCGCCCTCCCGCCAGCACAAGGGCAATGGTTCGCCGCACCAGCATGTGGGGCTGCATATGGCGATCGTTGACCGTGGGAAGCGCGGGGGTGTCCATGTTGTCTCCTCGTGGGGTTGTCGGTGCAGGGTGAGTTCAGGTCATCACGCTGGGCTGGTCCATGCCCGTGTGCTGGCGAATACTGGCCACAGCCTCGGCCAGTTGCACCAGCGGGGCCAGCGCTTGTTGCACGGGCAAATCGTGGCGGCTGGCGTCGGGCTCATGGCGCTCGAGGTACACGCGCAAGGTGGCGCCCTCGGTACCGGTGCCCGACAAACGGAACACCACTCGAGAGGAGTCCTCCAGCACGACCCGCACGCCCTGACGCTCGCTGCGCGAGCCATCCACCGGGTCGGTGTAGGCAAAGTCGTCGGCCCAGGCGATGCGCTGGCCAGCCACTGTCTGGCCAGCCAGGGTCGGCAAGCTCTGACGCAAGTGGGCCATCAGCTGGTCGGCCTGGCTGGTGGGTATGCCTTCGTAGTCGTGGCGCGAATACACGCAGCGTCCATGCTCGCGCCACAGTTCGCGCACCAGCGCTTCGACCGATTGGCCGGTCACCGCCACCAGGTTCAGCCAGCACAGCACCGCCCACAGGCCGTCCTTCTCGCGCACGTGATCCGAACCGGTCCCGTAGCTTTCCTCGCCGCAGAGGGTGACCCGGCCGGCATCCAACAGGTTGCCAAAGAATTTCCAGCCGGTAGGCGTTTCAAAGCAAGGCATGCCCATCGCCTTCGCCACCCGGTCTACCGCAGTGGATGTCGGCATGGACCGAGCCACGCCGGCCAGCCCCTGGCGGTAGCCTGGCAATCGGTGCAGGTGCGCGGCAAGCACCGCCAGACTGTCGGACGGCGACACCACGAAGCCACGGCCCAACACCATGTTGCGGTCGGCGTCACCGTCGGAGGCGGCGCCCATGTCGGGGGCATCGTCCGCCATGAGATGCGCCACCAGATCGGCCGCGTTGACCGGATTCGGGTCAGGGTGCAAGCCCCCAAAATCCTCCAGCGGCTCACCATTGACGACGGTACCCACAGGAGCGCCCAGCTCGCCCTCCAGCAGCGCACGGGCGTAGGGGGCACCCACGGCGTACATCGCGTCGTACCGCAGACGAAAGCCCCGGGCAAACAACCCACGGATGGCCTCAAAGTCGAACAGGCCGCGCATCACCTCAGCGTAATCGGCCACGGGATCAATCACTTCCACCTTCGTGTCTTCTAAGGTGTGGATGCCCAGGCGGTCCAGCGGCACCTCGGGTGCGTCGGAGATGGTGTAGGCCGTCAACGTCTGGGTGCGCTGGTAGACCGCCGAAGTCAGCTTTTCGGGCGCTGGGCCTCCGTTGGCGGCGTTGTACTTGATGCCGAAGTCTCCGTCCGGGCCGCCAGGGTTGTGACTGGCCGACAAGATGATGCCGCCGCTCGCACCATGCCTGCGAATCACCGCACTGGCCGCCGGGGTGGACAAGATGCCACCCTGCCCCACCAGCACGCGGGCATAGCCGCGCGCAGCCGCCATGCGCAAAATGGTCTGTACCGCAACCCGGTTGTGGTAGCGACCATCTCCACCCAGGACCAGCGTTTGGCCTTGAGCTGTCTGGCCAGGCCCGTGCAGTTCGTCAAACAAGGCCTGGACAAAATTTTCCAGATAGCCCGGCTGCTGGAACACACCCACCTTTTTACGCAGGCCTGAAGTACCGGGTTGCTGGCCGGCGTAAGGACGGGTGGGCTGGGCGAGGCAGGTCATCGGGGTTCTCCAAGAGTTGAGATTTCAGTGCCTATCGGACACAGAACCCCACTTTAATGCGAGCTCGGGCGCTTCACCCGCACCCACCGCCAGATTGAACGACTTACCCATCACCTGACAGCGTGACCCCAGTACCGCTTCGGGCAGATCGCCTGAGGCTGTTTCAAGCCGGAGCACCCACAAACCGGGCGGCAAACAGAACTCGGCCGCCTCAGTGGTGGGGTTGAGCAAACACACACAGCCTGCATCTGCAGCACGCTGAGGTTGCAGCCAAACGGCCATCGGCTGAGGATGTTCGCGTTGCCAATCGTGCCAGTTCAGCGGTTCGCCGCGCACATCCAGCCAGTGGGCCACCACTGCATCTGGCCCGGCCGAGTCGGCCTCGGGCGGCAGCCACCAACGGTGTGCCTGGAGCACGGGGCACGCATGCCGCAGTTTCAGCACACCGGCCACAAAAGTCGTCAAGGCATCGTCGGCCTGGGACCAGTCGATCCAGCTGATGGGGTTGTCCTGGCAATAGGCATTGTTGTTGCCCTGTTGGCTGTGGCCAAGTTCGTCGCCGGCCAGCAGCATTGGCGTACCCAGCGACAGCAGGGTGCTGGCCAGCAGCGCACGCTGGCTCGCGCGTCGGCGTTGCCGTACCAGCGGGTCGTCACTTGGGCCTTCCACGCCGTGGTTGTGGCTCAGGTTGTGGTTGTGGCCATCGCGGTTGTTTTCGCCGTTGGCCTGGTTGTGCTTGTGCTGGTAGCTGACCAGGTCTTGCAGCGTGAAGCCATCGTGCGCGGCCACAAAGTTCACGCTGCTGTGGGCAGGCCGCTCGGCAAACACCGCGCTGGAGCCGGCCAGCGCCTGCGCCCAACGCCCCGGCGTGCCGTGCCCGTGCAGCCAGACCGATCGCTGCGCATCGCGAAACAGGTCGTTCCATTCGAGCCATCCAGCCGGAAACTTCCCGAGCTGGTAGCCCCCGGGGCCGACATCCCAGGGTTCCGCAATCATCAGTCGGTCGCGCAGCACCGGGTCTTGGGCCAACGCCATGAAGAACGGCGCCCGGGCCTCAAACCGGTGGTCGACCGATGCGTCACGCCCCAACACCGGTGCCAGATCGAAACGAAAACCGTCGATGCCAAAGTCCTGCACCCAGCGCCGCAGGCTGTCCATCACCAGGCGCAACACCAGCGGCTGTCGGAGGTCAAGGCAATTCCCGCAGCCCGCCCAGTTGTGGTACTGAGATGTATCGTGCGCTGGCAGGCTGTAGTACAGGCGGTTGTCGATCCCGCGAAGCGAAATCTGGGGCCCCTGCACATCGCCTTCGCCACTGTGATTGAACACCACATCCAGCACCACCTCCAGGCCGGCGGCGTGGAGTGCCTCAACCATCGCCTGGCATTCCTCGCGCACACGGCGCGGGTCGCGCGCGTAGCGGGTATCGGGCGCCGCCCAGGCGATGGGGTTGTACCCCCAATGATTGGTCAGCCCCTGCGCCAGCAACCGGGCCTCGTCCACCCGCTGGGCGAGTGGCATCAGGCTCACCGTTGTGACGCCCAAACGCAGCAAGTGGTCGATGACAGCTGGGTGGGCCAGGCCACCGTAGCGCCCACGCTCATCCACCGGCACCCCGGGGTGCAACTGGGTGAATGATTTCAGGTGTACCTCGTACAGCACCCGCCGGGCGGGGTCCACCAACGGACGCGGTTGCAACATGGATGGCAAATCGCCAACCACACGGGCTTTGAGGGCCTGCGCCGCGTTGTCCCGGGTGTCCATGCAGTTCGGGTCGTCTGGCACATGGGCCAGGTGCAGGTCACTGCCGTCGTAGTGCCCTACCACTTCCCGCGCGTAGGGGTCCAGCAGCAGTTTGTGCGGATTAAAACGGTGTCCCTGCGTGGGGAACCATGGGCCGTGGACACGCCAGCCATAGGTCATCCCATCCAGCACCTGCGGTACATGGGCATGCCACAGGCCCGAACCATCGGGCTGCAGGGGGTGGCGCCCCAGTGGGCGCAGCCCCGCTTCGTCAAACAGGCACACTTCAACCGCTGTGGCGTGCGGGGCGGCCAGCGCAAACCAGGCCCCTTCTGGCGTCAGCGTGGCGCCGAGGGCAGCAGGTGGACGCAGGTGCGGATGTGCCATACGAGCGTCGTCGAATCAACCTTGCGATGCGTGGACCAGCATGACGCAGGCCAACGGCGGCAGGTGCAGACTGAGCGACTGTGGCTGGCCGTGCGCAGGCACCGCCTCGGTCGCGCCGGCACCGCTGGGCACGCCACTGCCGCCGTAAATCGCCGCATCGGTGTTGATGATTTCGCGCCAAACGCCACTTTGCGGCACGCCAATGCGGTACGCCGGGCGCGGCACTGGGGTCAGGTTGCACAGCACCAGCACCTCCTGACCATGCGCATCTCGGCGCCGCCACGACAACACCGACTGGCTGGCATCGTCGTGGGCAATCCAGTCAAAACCGCGGGCGTCGTGGTCCCAGGCGTGCAGCGCCGGGTAATGCCGGTACACCGCGTTGAGGTCTCGCACCAGTCGCTGCACGCCCGCGTGGCGCGGATCGTCCAGCAACTGCCAGGGCAGGCTCGCATCTGCCTGCCATTCGCCAGGCTGGGCCAGTTCCCCACCCATGAACAGCAGCTTTTTGCCCGGAAAGCCCCACATGTAACCGTACAAGCTGCGCAGACCAGCAAAGCGCTGCCAGTCGTCGCCCGGCATGCGCCCCAGCAGCGAGCCCTTGCCATGAACCACCTCGTCGTGGGACAAGGGCAGCACGAAATTTTCGCTGAAGGCGTACACCAGCCCGAAAGTCAGCTCACCGTGGTGATGGCTGCGATGCACAGGATCGCGGGCAAAGAAGCGCAGGCTGTCGTTCATCCAGCCCATGTTCCATTTTTCGTGGAAACCCAGCCCGCCACTTTGCAAATCATCGCCCGGCGGGCGGCTCACGCCGGGAAAGGCCGTGGACTCCTCAGCCACCATCAGGGCACCAGGCCGCTGGGTGCCCACCACGTGGTTCAGACGGCGCAAGAAGGCCATCGCCTCCAGGTTTTCCCGGCCCCCATGCTGGTTGGGAATCCATTCCCCGTCCTTGCGGCTGTAATCCCGGTAGAGCATGGACGCCACCGCGTCCACCCGCAAACCGTCCACCCCATAACGCTCCAGCCAGTACAGCGCATTACCAATCAGGTAATTGCTGACTTCGCGCCGACCAAAGTTGTAAATCAGGGTGTTCCAGTCCTGGTGAAAGCCTTCACGAGGGTCAGCGTGTTCGTACAGGTGAGTGCCATCAAAGCGGGCTAGTCCATGGCTGTCGGTTGGAAAGTGGGCGGGAACCCAATCCAGGATCACGCCCAGCCCGGCGGCATGGGCCTGCTCCACAAAGTAAGCGAAGTCCTCTGGTGTGCCAAAACGCGCGGTGGGTGCATAGAGCCCCACCGGCTGGTAACCCCAGGAACCGTCGTAGGGGTACTCGGACACCGGCAGCAACTCCAGATGGGTGAAGCCAAGGTCGCGGGCGTAGGGCACCAGGGTATCGGCCAGTTCGCGGTAACTGAGCCAGCGCCAGCCGTCGTGCTTGCGCCAGGATCCCAGGTGGACCTCGTAAATACTGATCGGCTGGTCGAACGCATTGGCCCGTGCACGCTCTGGCGCCATGGGCCGCAAAGGTGGCAGGCCATGCACCACACTGGCGGTCTGGGGCCGCAGTTCGGCACGCACCCCATAAGGGTCCGCCTTCAACAACAACTCGCCGTCGGCTGTGCGCACTTCAAACTTGTACAAGGCACCAGCCTGGACGCCGGGCACAAACAGCTCCCAAATGCCACATTCGCGGCGCAAGCGCATGGGGTGGGCGTCACCATTCCAGTGGTTGAAGTCGCCGACCACCGAAACGCGCTGCGCGTTTGGCGCCCAGACTGCAAACCCCACCCCGTCCACGCCCTGCCGTGTGCAAGGGTGTGCGCCCAGACATTCGAACGGGCGCTGGTGGGTACCTTCGGCCAGCAGCCACATGTCGGTCTCGCCGAGCAACGGGTCGAAGCGGTCCTGGTCTTGGGGTTCGCTCATGGTGCGGTCGCAGGCCGTGGGCTCAAACCGGCAGTGACACGGTGCGGCTCAATGCGTCGCCGTCACGGTCAAACACGTGCAAGTCTTCAGCGGGCACATGCACCCGCACCACGTCACCGTTGAGCGCATGGGTTGTGCCTTCCACTTTGAGAGTAATGGCAGGAATGCCGTCACCGAGGTCCAGATACAGCAGCGATGCCTCGCCCAGCTTTTCGATGTGCGATACCTTGGCCTGCAGGCTGTTGGGCACTTCATCGCTTTGGGCCAGGCGCATGTGTTCGGGGCGCAACCCCAAGCTGACCGGCTCGCCCGCCTTCAGCCGGGATGCATCGACCGCCGCGCGGAAGGTTTGTCCTGCCACCTTGACCTCGGCCGCCTGGTCGGTCGCCGACAGCAGCGCTCCAGGCAGGATGTTCATCTTCGGTGAGCCAATGAACTCGGCCACAAACAGGCTTTGGGGCCGGTGGTACAGGTCCATCGGCGTGCCCACCTGGGCGATGGAGCCCTTGGTCTGCACATCCGGGCCGGCACGCAGCAGCACGATCTTGTCGGCCAGCGTCATCGCTTCCACCTGATCGTGCGTCACGTAAATCATGCTGGCGGTGCCGATGCGTTGGTGCAGTCGTGCAATTTCCAGGCGGGTCTGGACCCGCAAGGCCGCATCCAGGTTCGACAGCGGCTCGTCGAACAAAAACACCCGCGGGTGCTTGACGATGGCACGTCCAATGGCCACGCGCTGGCGCTGACCACCTGACAGAGCCTTCGGCAGACGATCCAGCAACGGCGTGAGTTGCAGCATTTCGGCCGCCTCCCTCACCTTCTCGTCGATTTCAGCGGTGTTGGCGCCGAACACCTTCAGGCCGAAGGCCATGTTCTCGCGCACCGTCATGTGGGGGTACAAGGCGTAACTCTGGAACACCATGGCCACACCCCGGCGAGCGGGGGGCAAGTCATTGACGCGCTCTTCACCGATCAGCAGGTCGCCACTGCTGATGTCTTCCAGGCCTGCGACCATCCTAAGCAGGGTGGATTTTCCACACCCCGACGGTCCGACGAACACGCAGAATTCGCCATGCTCAATGGTGAGGTTGGCTTGGTTGATGGTCAGCGGCAACTGCGGGCTGTAACGCTTGGAGACGCCCCGAAATTCGATCTTGGACATAGTGGTGCCTTACAGACAGGGTCAGAACGCGGCCAGCAGGCCACCCCAGGGTTGAAGTGCCACGGTAGCCTCGGTCAGGGTGGCACCTGCCAGCCCATGCCCGGTCAACACCCGTGCCGATGCACACGACGCCGGCAGCTCCCATTGGGCCGCCCGGTCGCTGAAGTTGAAGATGCACAACACACGCTGCCCGTCGTGTTCGCGGACAAAAGCGAGCACCTGCGCGTCCACCGGCAACATGACCATGCTGCCCTTCACCAGCGCGGGCTGGGTTCGGCGCCATTGCATGAAGCGGGTGTAAAACGCAAGCGTGCTGTCCGCATGCGCAGCCTGGGCATCCACCGCCAGCGGCGGATGGGCAGGGCTGACAGGCAACCACGGCTTGGCGCTGCCAAAGCCTGCGTGCAGCGCAGCGGCTTCCCACGGCATGGGGGTACGACAGCCGTCGCGCCCCTTGAACTTGGGCCACATTTCAATGCCGAACGGGTCCTGCAAGTCCTCGAACGCAATGTCGGCTTCTGGCAGCCCCAGTTCGTCGCCCTGGTACACACAGGGGGAGCCCCGCAGGCTGAATTGCAAGGCAGCGGCCAGGCGGACCAGACGTTCGTCAGGCTCTGCACCACCCCACCGGGTGGCCACCCGAACGCAGTCGTGGTTGGACAGCGCCCAGCACGGCCATCCATCGCCCACAATGTCCAGAAACCGGGTGAAGAGCGCGTGCAGGTACGGTGCATCGTGCTGTTTGCCCAGCAGGTCGAAACAATACGCCATGTGAAGCTTGTCGCCACCGCTGGTGTACTCGGCCATGCGGCCCAGTCCGTCGTCGTCACCAATCTCACCCACCATGGTGGTGTGGGGGTATTCGTCAAGCAATGCGCGCAAACGACGCAAGAAGTCCAGGTTTTCGGGCTGGCTCTTGTCGTACAGGTGGCGCTGCCAGCCGTAGGGGTTCACCGCGTCCACTGCCGGGTCGTCGGCACGCGGCTGGCCACGCCCAGGGTTGCTGCGCAACTCACGATCGTGGAAGTAAAAGTTGGCGGTGTCCAGCCG
>JACCDS012358450.1_pt1 | contig 20869 bp, 10 predicted proteins | sample 7446441 | NCBI WGS metagenome assembly JACCDS01 (sample SAMN15323445, study PRJNA562643) | freshwater metagenome | isolation source: river surface water | place: USA:Blue River Watershed | collected 2017-08-17 | reverse complement strand
TGGCTCATTGGTTTGAGAGTTTGTTGTTACAATTGGGGTGCATAGCGAATTGACTGCTGAAGCTACAGTAGTACCATTGTTGAACAGACTTGTATCAGTCAAACGGGCTGTACATCGTTTGACTGTGACTTTTTTTGGTTCTTTTTTTTCCACAAAAAAAAGAACGTACAAGTTTCTTTTGAAGCATAGTGTCCTTTGTGGGTATGGATTGCTTCCCCGCATCGAAGTGACGTAAAATCGATTTTTTGCTTCGAAGGAAACTGCATTATGGAGCACCGTCATTGCGAGGTACGAAGCAATCTGTTGTTACGGAGGGTAGGGTATTTAACCACAGAGAGCATGGAGTTGGTTCACAGAATACACGGAAGGGGGAGGTTTTATACCGAAAGCAAAGTCATTCCGATAAAGTAGAATCGAATTCCTACAGCTGAAGCTACAGTAGTACTATCGTTGAACAGACTTGTATCAATCAAACGGGGTGTACATCGTTTGACTGTGGCTTTTTTTGGTTCTTTTTTTTCCACAAAAAAAGAACGTATAAGTTTCGTTTGAAGCAGAGCTCCCTTTATGGGTAGGGAGGACGGACTTTCTAAGTTTTTCCGCTTTTTTGCCCTCTGCCATACACCTTTTACCTTACACCTTTCAGCCGCATACCTCCGAATTTACTTAGGCCCTCTTTTTTTCTTGACAAAAAAAGAGGCAAAAAAGTCAAGGACGAAAAATGAACGCCCATTTCGTCCGTTCAGCACTATTTAGCAGTTGTACTACTGTAAACTGAGCTTTGGAATCATTTTTGGGCATGTAGGAAGTGGCAAGTGTGGTGTGAGTGTGGTGCATAGTGAGCTTACTGCTGAAGCTACAGTAGTACTACTGATGCACAGACTTGTATCAGTCAAACTTGAGCCCATCCAACCATCGATTTCGGAAAAAAAGACGAAAGTCAGGATACTCATTTCCAACTTTCGGTTAGTTTTATACATCAAAAAGCATTTTATGAACAATAATAGGCGCTCACCTAAAGGCGAAGACCGTTTTTTTCTCGAAGGTGCAAAGTCACGCTTCCATGAATTGCGGTATGCGTGGAATGTGTTGGTTCAGTTTATCAAAGGCTTTCGAGTACTGCATTTTATTGGACCATGTATTACCGTATTTGGTAGTGCACGATTTAAAGAGTCGCACCCCTATTATGCCATTGCAAGAACCTTTGGCAAGCGCATTCACGAACTCGGTTTTACCACAATGACGGGTGGCGGCCCCGGACTAATGGAAGCGGCCAATAGAGGTGCTTTTGAAGCAGGTGGGAAATCGGTAGGGTGCAACATCAAATTGCCCTTTGAACAAGCCCCCAATCCTTACGTGCAAACTAGCTTTGAGTTTAAGTATTTTTTTGTGCGTAAAACTTTGATGATCAAGTATTCTTATGCTTTCATCATATTGCCCGGTGGTTTTGGTACAATGGACGAACTGTTCGAAACACTTACCTTAATACAAACAAAAACCATTACACAATTTCCGGTAGTGTTGTTTGGCAAAAGCTATTATCAACCGTTGGTCAATTATATACAACTCATGATAGAGGAAGGTACTGTTTCAGCATCGGATATGGAATTGATACTACTCACCGACGATGTAGACGAAGCCATGCACCACATACAACAGTACATGCGCGCCTATTATACCACCCAACCCAAAAAACGCTTTTGGTGGTTGTTTGAACGGAAAGAAACCACAAGTGCCAATAGCAAAATTTAGTTGCCTTTGCCAAGTGGTAGTTTGGTGTATTAATCAACTCAAACAAATACATTTGCATCTTTTAAACACCTGCCTTTACATAACTACATGAGTCAACTAGCAGCCGATAAGTACGAAGCCGTGATAGGGTTAGAAGTACATGCACAATTAAAAACCAATAGCAAATTGTTTTGTGGCGATAGCATTGCATTTGGTGCCGCTCCCAATACACACATTAGCCCTATTACCATGGGGCATCCCGGTACCTTGCCCAAAACCAACCAACTTGCGGTAGAATATGCCATTAAACTAGGATTGGCCTGTGGCTGCGAAATAGAAATGGACAATTATTTTGCCCGAAAAAATTATTTCTATCCCGATTTACCCAAAGGCTACCAAATTAGCCAACATACCACGCCTATTTGCAAAGGCGGTTCTGTAACCATACACACTTCCCTTGGTAGCAAAGCCATTGCGCTCAATCGCATCCATATGGAAGAAGATGCGGGCAAAAGCATTCACGATATGCACGACCACTTCACTTGCATCGACTTAAATCGTGCTGGCACTCCGTTGGTCGAAATTGTAACCGAACCCTGCCTCACAAGCAGCGAAGAGGCTTATCAATATGTAACCGAATTGCGCCGATTGGTACAGTGGATAGATGTTTGCGATGGCAATATGGAAGAAGGAAGCCTGCGTTGCGATGCCAATGTGTCTATCCGACTAAAAGGAGCCACCGAACTTGGTACCAAAGTAGAGGTTAAAAACCTGAATAGCATCAGAAATGTAAAAAAAGCCATCGATTTTGAAATAGAGCGTATGATTCGGGTGGTAGAAAGTGGCGGAACCATTACACAACAAACCCGCAGCTTTGATGCTACAAATGATACCACATTTTCGATTCGCGACAAAGAGGAAGCCAACGACTACCGTTATTTTGCCGATCCGGATTTAGCACCTTTTCACCTAACCAACGATTTGATAGATGGAATTGCCGCTCAAATGCCTTTGCTACCGCAACAATTGCAACTTACATTTCAAGAAAAATACGGACTCAGCGCTTACGATGCAGCCCAATTAACCGATGAAAAAGCAACAGCCGATTATTTTTTATCGGTAGCGGCAGTTGCACAACAGTTTAAAGCCATTACCAATTGGATGCTTGGTCCTATTCGCCAATACTTGAACGAGCACCAACAGTCTTTTGCCGATTGTACATTACAGCCGGCTACATTTGCGGCCTTAATTCAATTGGTAGAAGAAGGAAAAGTGAATTTTTCCATTGCTTCATCCAAATTGTTGCCCGTATTGATGCAAACAAACGGCAATCCACTCCTCGAAGCCGAAGCCCTCAACATAGTACAAGTAAGCGATGCCAACGAACTAGATAATTGGGTTCAAACAGCTATCAACAACATGCCCGATAAAGTGGCGGAATACAAAAAGGGCAAAAAAGGATTGATTGGTTTGTTTGTAGGCGAAGTAAAAAAATTAAGCAAAGGCAAAGCCGATCCAAAAGTGGTAACCTCCTTATTGCAAGAAAAATTGGCAAACTAATGCAAACTGCTATGTTTCCCCTAGCTGTTAAACCCTTCCCATGTTTGTTGCCACTATTGCTGTGGCTGCTGTGTGGCTGCAAACCCAATAATAACCACCATTTTACCGTAACGGGTAAAATAAACCATGCAGCCCATCGTAAGTTGTATTTGCAGCACCTGCCTTACGGTGCCAATGCGCCAATAATAGTGGATAGTACCTTGTTACAAAGCGATAGTACGTTTCGCCTTTCCACCCTTGCACCAGATGAGGGCTTGTATTTGTTGGTATTGGAAAAGGGGCCGCAAGTACTCTTAATCAATGATGCACCAAACGTGCAGGTGGCATTGAATGTGCAACAATACGCCAAGTACCAAACAGAAGGCTCAAAAGCCTCTGAAAGCATCCACTATTTTTTGGATGCCTATACAAAAGAATACCCCAAACTATTGGAGGTGTTAACCACCAACGATTCGCTGCGCAATTTGCCTATGACCGATAGTTTGCGTACCGTTATTCAATTAACAGAAACCAACCAATTGAATAAGGTAAACGACCTTATTCGCAATGCCGTAGCGCGCACAAATAGCCCCGCTTTTACATTCTATCTATTGGCAAAAAGTATGGCAAGTCTTCCCCCCGAAGAGGTGTTGCATTTAGCACAGCTTGCAGAAAAAAAATATCCGCAACACTTCGGTATCAACCATATTCACCAAGTGATTCGCAAAACAGTGCCCCATTATGCATTGCTCAACCAACCGGCACCCCCAATTAGTTTGCAGGATACTGCGGGGCGTTATTTTGGGCTCGATAGTTTACGCGGAAAATTTGTGTTGGTACAATTTTGGGCTAGTTGGCACAAGGAATCTCGCAACGATAACGTGGCGTTAGTGGCAGCCTATCAAAAATATAAAAACAGCAATTTTGATATATTGGGTGTTTCGCTCGACTCCAATAAACAGGAATGGATGCACGCTATTGTGACCGACCAAATGCATTGGCACCATGTAAGCGATTTGAAACAATGGAAAAGTAAAATTGTAACGCCTTATTTACTCAAAAACCTCCCTTTTAATGTGCTTGTCAATCCTAAGGGAACCATTGTTGGGTTTAACTTGCGTAACGAGGCACTTATTAAAATGTTGAACAAGGAATTGAATTAATTTTTTCTACAACCATTAGGGGCTAGGGGCTTTAACAACTTTGTGCAGCTGCGGTATAGCGGCTATTTGTTTGTACTCCGCCGCACAATCCCTTACACAATGCCCTCAGCGGGGTACCACGTCTATCCGCCAGCCCTTGAACGGTTGGTACTCTAATCAGGTGTCTCGGCTTTTTTTGTACATGTAAAATGTACCTTACTTTCCAATAACCAGCCAATAAAATTTGCTTATTTAACTAGCATAGCTTATTTTGTCATGGTTACAACACGATTGTTTGCTGCAAAAACAGAATTGATACACTTTTAAGCGCAAAAGTATTTTTGCTTTTAATTTAGATAAAGTAACCCCTATATGACAGCAGAACAACAACGACTAGCCGTTAATAGCCGCAAACCAATACCATTAGAACAGTGGGGCCCTTACCTAAGCGAACGCCAATGGGGTACAGTGAGGGAAGATTATGGTCCTCATGGCGATGCATGGAATTATTTTCCACACGACCACGCACATTCGCGTGTATACCAATGGGGCGAAGATGGCCTTGCCGGTATTAGCGATTATTTTCAAAATCTTTGCTTTGCCGTGTCGCTTTGGAATGGCAAAGACCCGATACTCAAAGAACGTTTGTTTGGCCTCGGAAACAATGAAGGCAACCACGGCGAAGATGTTAAAGAACTATACTATTACCTAGATAATGTGCCTACGCATTACTATATGGAATATTTGTACAAGTATCCGCAACAAGCTTTTCCATACAACCAACTTGTTACCATTAATAAACAAAAAACCAAACTCGACCCCGAATACGAAATATTAGATACTGGTATTTTTGACCACGACGAATATTTTGATGTAAAAATTACCTATGCCAAACAAGGTTCGCAGGATATTTACATTAAAATAGATATTACCAATCGCTATCATTTACCTGCACCAATTACTGTATTACCCACACTTTGGTTTTACAACAGAGAAAAAACAAGCGATCCGGTAGAGTACAAAAAACCAAATATCAGTGCCTTAAATAAAACAGCCGTAAAAGCTGAACACGACCGTTTGGGTAAATATTATTTCTACTTTCAGTATCCCGACGATTTGTTGTTTACCGACAACGAAACCAATACTGAAAGAATATTGGGCATACCCAATAAAACCCCTTTTGTAAAAGATGCTTTTCACAAAGCCATCATTCACAACCAACACACCGAAGAACTTCGCCGACGAAAAACAGGTACCAAATGCGCACCCGTTTATAAACTAACTATTGCCGGAGGTGCTACCAAAACCATCTATGCAAGGTTATGTAATAAGTATTACGACAATGCATTTACCACAGGCTTCGAATCGGTTTTTGCTAGCCGAAAAGCGCAAGCTGACGATTTTTATGATGCTTTTTTACCCAAAACAGCTAGCCCCGATTTGTTGCAAATTCAACGACAAGCTTTTGCCGGTTTGCTGTGGAGCAAGCAGTTTTATCATTACGATGTAGAAAAATGGCTTGCCACAACCGATGGCGTACACCCGGTAAATGATAACAAAAAAAATGGACGCAACAGCGATTGGAAGCACCTGAAAAATCAAGACATCATTTTAATGCCCGATAAATGGGAGTATCCTTGGTATGCCGCTTGGGATTTGGCTTTCCATTGTATTCCGATGGCTATGATAGATGCCACTTTTGCCAAACATCAATTGTTGCTCATCATGCGCGAGTGGTATATGAAACCCGATGGACAACTGCCGGCGTACGAATGGAACTTTGGCGATGTCAATCCGCCGGTGCATGCATGGGCAGCACTACAAGTATACAAAATAGAAAAGGAAGCTACTGGTGTTGGCGATTTGACTTTCTTAAAGCGTATATTTCAAAAATTAATCATCAATTTTACTTGGTGGATTAACCGTAAAGATTCCAACAACAACAACATTTTTCAAGGAGGATTCTTAGGATTGGACAATATTGGCGTATTTAACCGTAGTTTAAATTTAGCCGATCATATGATGTTGGAGCAAGCCGATGGTACAAGTTGGATGGGGAAATATGCATTGAATATGATGGACATTGCCCTCGAAATAGCCAATAACGACATAGCCTTTGAAGATACGGCCACCAAATTTTTTGAACACTTTGTACTCATTGCCGAAGCCATGAATAGCCATGTACTTTGGAACGAAGCCGATAAGTTTTTTTACGACACCTTACACATCAATAATGGAGATAACATTCCGCTGAAAATACAATCTATTGTAGGGTTATCGCCTTTATTGGCCGTTTCTGTTATTGAAAAGCAAACCTTAGCAAACCTGCCCGATTTCAAAAAACGCATTACTTGGTTTGAGAATTATCGAAAAAAGAACAACCGCTTTTGGCCAAATGAAGAAAGAAGCGATAGCGATAAAATATTGTTGTCGTTGGTGCCAAAAGATAAATTGATTGCACTCCTGAAAAGGATGTTGAACGAAGAAGAATTTTTATCCGATGGTGGAATAAGGGCCTTGTCTAAATACCACGAAAAAAATCCCTATTCCGTTACTATCGATGGCACGGTATACAGCATTCAATACGATCCGGGCGATAGTACCTCGGATTTATTTGGGGGCAATTCCAATTGGCGTGGACCGGTTTGGCTTCCTATTAATTACCTGATTATTCGATCTATTAGAAAATATGCCAGTTTTTATGGCGATACTTTGCAGGTTGAGTGTCCTACCAATTCGGGCAATTGGATGAATTTAGATCAAGTAGCCGATGAATTAACCTTGCGTGTAATCAGTTTGTTTAAACCCGATGAAAAGGGAAAGCGGAGGCTGAATGAAGCCTACAGTTGGTTTTACGAACGACCCGGAAATGAACACTTGATCCAATTTTTTGAATATTTTCATGGCGATACCGGCAAGGGCCTTGGTGCTGCACACCAAACGGGTTGGACGGCGGTAGTGGCCGATTTGATTCAACAAATGGAACGCAAAAAACCACAGCCCCCCAAAACCAAAATAGTTATTGCCGACGATGAAGACGAAGCTATCGGTAGCGAAAACAACTTGCTTTAATTATCCTTGACCACGTACATTTGCGTAAATTTTTTGAATATGAGTATTGCAGACAAATTGGCACAATTGAAAAATGATAAAAGTGCTGCCAACTTAAAAGCAGGCCAAGATTTTTTGGCGGCAAATCAACAAAAAGAGGGTGTTGTAGCACTAGAAAGTGGTTTACAATACCTTGTACTAACCGAAGGTACAGGTGAAAAACCCAAAGCTACTAACGAAGTTACTTGTCATTATCATGGAACGTTGATAGATGGACGTGTATTTGATAGTAGTGTACAAAGAGGCCGCCCGGCTAGTTTTCCGCTCAATCGTGTGATTAGTGGCTGGACCGAAGGTTTACAATTAATGTCGGTTGGTAGCAAATGGCGTTTTTTCATTCCACCGCACCTTGCTTATGGCGATAGGCAGGTGAGTGCTGAAATTGGCCCTAACAGTACACTTATTTTTGATGTAGAATTGATCAGTTTTAAGTAAACTAGTACAAAAGCGTTCGGGGTAGTTTGAAACTGCCCTTTGAGCCATATTATTAATAAAGCCCTCCCAAGTGATTGAATTTGAGAGGGCTTTTGTATTTACGTAGGCTTGGTTACCCAATTTGCGGCCTCAAAAAAAAGCCATCTTCAAAAAATGAAAATGGCTTTATAGTTTAATGCGAAAATGTATTTATTAAGCGTTTCTGCCAATGCAATTTAAATCTTCAAAGGCAACTTCTAAACGTTGAATAAACGTTTCTTCCCCTTTGCGCAACCAAACGCGCGGGTCATAATGTTTTTTGTTGGGTTTGTCGGCACCTTCTGGGTTACCAAGTTGTGCTTGCAAATAAGCTTCGTGTTTTTTATAATTGTTCAACACTCCTTCCCAAAATGCCCACTGCATATCGGTATCAATATTCATTTTAATAGCACCGTAACCAATTGCTTCTCTAATTTGGTTTTGAGGCGATCCGCTACCACCATGAAATACAAAATACACCGGTTTGGCAGCCGTTTTCAATTCTTGTTCTATGTAAATTTGGCTGTTGTGCAATATTTCTGGACGCAATTGCACATTGCCCGGACTGTACACACCATGAACATTACCAAATGCAGCTGCAACGGTAAACATATCGCCCACTTTACTCAATTCGGTGTACGAATAAGCTACGTGTTGCGGTTGTGTATACAATTTGTCGTTTTCTACATCGCTGTTGTCAACGCCATCTTCTTCGCCACCGGTAACGCCCAATTCAATTTCAATACTCATGCCTAATGGAGCCATGCGTTTGTAAAATTCAACTGAAGTGGCAATATTCTCTTCCAAAGTTTCTTCGCTTAAGTCCAACATGTGCGAAGAGAACAAAGGTTGTCCTTTTTCTTTATAAAATTGTTCGCCTGCATCAATAAGGCCGCTAATCCAAGGAAGCCATTTTTTTGAAGCATGGTCGGTGTGTAATACCACCGGTACACCATAATATTTAGCTACATTGTGTATGTGTAATGCACCTGAAATAGCGCCTGATATATTGGCTTCGTAATTTTTATTAGGCATTCCTTTACCGGCAATAAATTGTGCTCCGCCATTCGAAAACTGAATAATAACGGGAGAATTTACTTTTGCAGCGGTTTCTAAAACAGCGTTAATACTATTAGTGCCAATTGTGTTAACGGCAGGTAGGGCAAATTGGTTGTCTTTTGCATCGTTGTACAATGCTTTTAGTTCTTCGCCAAATAATACCCCGGCTCTGTACTTACTCATGTGAAAGGATTTATGTGATAAAATAAAATATATTCAAATTTGCCTGCAAGATACAATTAGTTAGCCGTTTAAAGCAGTGATGTGCAAATTTGTTGGTTAATTTACAGAACATCTATCAATCAAGACCTTTTATTAGATGCTAAAATATTGAAAACTGATTAACAATAACAACACTTTTGATGTATACTTTGTGGTTCTATATTGCCACGTTAAAAGGCATTTAACAAAGTCCCTTATTAAGTGTCGGTAGCTAGTTTCGTATTAGTTGTTATATGCCACCTCGTTAGATACCAATTGACAAGTCTATGCACAAGAAGTGATTAATAAATTTTTTGAACAAAGTGCTTAGTTTGTCATTAGTAGCAAAAAGCCTATTTTGTATGCCAAAAACAATAAGTTTATGTTTTCAAGATTTGCAACATTATGCGTACTGCTAGGGTTGATACATCCTATGCTAAGTGCACAAAAAAAGTACTGTTTGTTGGTAGGTACTTACACGAGTGGAAAAAGCAAAGGAATTTATACGTATTTTTTTGATGCTGCTACCGGTAGCTTACAAATTGCCGATTCGGTGCATACGCCCAATCCCTCGTTTTTGGCAGTTAGTGCCAACAAACGATTTGTTTATGCCGTAAACCAACAAAATACCGATACTGGAAGTTACGCTGTTGCCTTTTCATTGAATGCCGCTGCGGGTAAATTGCAATTGATTAATCGACAGACGGTGAATGGTGCAGGCCCTTGCTACATTGCAGTAGACAACAAAAATCAATGGTTGTTTACAGGCAACTATACAGCCGGCAGTTTGTCGGTACTCCCCTTAAATAAAGACGGTAGCATACAGCCATTTGTGCAATTAATCAAGCAAAAAGGGAGCAGTATTGTTGCTTCCCGACAGCAATCTTCGCATGTGCATGCGGCTGTATTAGACCCAAGCAACCAATACTTATTGGTGCCCGATTTGGGAACGGATAAAATATACAAGTATCGGTTGAACAGTAAACAAACTGCTGCGCCCTTGCAAACGCCTTCCGATTCGGTAATAGTGAGTAAGCCCGGCAGTGGTCCACGGCACATTGCTTTTCATCCTAATGGAAAAGTAGGCTATGTAATTAATGAATTAAGTGGTACAATAGATGCTTGGCAATATCAAGCGGGCGCATGCCGCCTTCTACAAACTATTAGTACCGATAGCAGCAATAAAGCGGATAAAGGCAGTGCAGATATTCACGTATCACCGGATGGTAAACATTTGTACGCCACCAATAGAGGCAGTTACAATAGTATTGCCACCTATGCCATCAACAATAAAACCGGTGAACTTACCTTTTTGGGTGTACAAAGTACATTGGGTGCTACACCGCGGAACTTTGTTATTGATCCAACGGGTAATTATGTATTGGTTGCCAATCAAAAAAGCGATGCTATTGTCGTGTTTAAGCGCGATGCCACAAGCGGCAGACTACAGCCTACCGGTACGGTAGTTAACGTGGGTAATCCGGTATGTTTGTTAATGGTACCTACTCCCTAATACAAATGCCGGTAATTGATAGGAGCAAAGGAAAGTGGTGGATAGGTTGTTATGAGATTTGTTTGACGGAATAATGGCATGGGTAGGATTTGTTATTGGCAACTTGTTCCACCGTGTTCCATTGTTGAATGGTGCCAACGCCAATGTCGCTTTATACGTAGTACCGGCCCTTGGCTCATAAAAAAACAAATTGAGTTATAGGATAGACCAAAAATAAAGGAACAAAGCCCTTGCAACCATAATAGGCGCAAGGGCTTTGTAGTAGAAGGTTATTTGCTTTTAGAAGAGGTCGTTTTTTTAGCCGTGGTTTTCTTGGTGGCCGTTTTTTTGGCAAAAGCACCAGGAACCTGTTCTTCTATCATGGCTTTTACGGCATCGAGCGAAATAGTAGCGGCTTCTTCGGGAGTGTATTTACTGCCGTCTGCTTTTTTGCCGAGTTTCAGCATTTTTTTGTTGAAACGAATAAAAGCGCCCCAACGGCCATTTTCGATAGTGATTTTTTCGGCGGGCCATTGCTGTATGAAACGATTGGATTCTTTTTCTAGCTTTTGAAGAATCAACGTTTCGATATTTTCCTGTGTAAGTGCATCAAAATTGTATGCTCGGGGTATATTGATAAAAATATCGTTCCACTTGATAAATGGCCCGAAGCGGCCTTTTCCTTTGGTAACCGGTAAGGTTTGGTAGAAGCCAATAGGTGCGTCGGCTTGGTTTTTTTGTTCAATTAACGCAATTGCTTTGTCCAAATCTAGTTCTAGCGGGTCTTCGTTTTTGGGCAGCGAAATAAATTGATCCTTGTATTTGATGTAGGGGCCAAATTTGCCAACACTTACAACGAGTTCTTCGCCTTGGAATTCGCCAATGGTTTTGGGAAGTTGAAATAGCGATAAAGCTTCATCGAGGGTGATGGTTTCGATGCTTTGGTTGGCTTTGAGTTTGGCAAAGCGAGGCTTTTCGTTTGCATCGGCAGTGTCGCCAATTTGTACCATTGGGCCATAGCGTCCCATGCGGGCGATGATTTTTTTACCACTAGCCTCATCAATTCCAAGAACGCGCTCTCCTTTTACACGTTCGGCTGTTTCAAGGGTGGTTTCTATGTTGATGTGAAAAGGCTTGTAGAAGCCATCAATCATATGGTTCCATTCTATTTTGCCCATGGCAATATCGTCGAACTCTTGCTCAATTTTGGCAGTAAAGCTATAGTCCATTACACGGGTAAAATGCTGCTTTAGAAAGTCGGTAACCACCATGCCAAGGTCGGTAGGGAAAAGTTTGCCCTTTTCGGCACCAGTATTTTCCATCACCATTAATTGTTCAATGGTATTATTAGCGGTTAATTTTAGCTGTGCTGCTTGGCGTTTGATGCCTTCTTTGTCTTTCTTTTCAACATAATTGCGCTTAATAATGGTAGAAATAGTAGGCGCATACGTAGAAGGACGACCAATACCCAATTCTTCGAGCTTTTTTACCAAAGAAGCTTCGGTATAGCGAGCTCCCGGACGGGTAAATCTTTCGCTTGCAAGCATTTGCTTAAAATCGAGCAAGTTGCCAATGGTTAGGGGAGGTAACATGCCTTCGGTATCTTCTTCTTCCTCCTCGTCTTTACTTTCTAGATATACTTTTAAAAAGCCGTCAAATTTTAGTACTTCGCCGGTAGCCGTAAGGGTTTCGTGGTTGGTGCTAATATCTATTTTGGCAGTGGTTTTTTCAAATTCGGCATCACTCATTTGGCTGGCGATGGTACGTTTCCAAATAAGTTCGTATAGTTTGCGGCCTTCTTCGTCGTTAACCGTATGCTGGTTCATGTAAGTAGGACGAATGGCTTCGTGGGCCTCTTGCGCACTTTCATTTTTGTTTTTAAAGCGGCGTGGTTGATGGTATTGGGCGCCAAAAGCGGTATTGATTTCTTTACTTATGTCGGCCAATGCGGTATCGCTCAGGTTAATACTGTCGGTACGCATATAGGTGATTTTACCACTTTCGTACAGTTTTTGGGCAATTAGCATGGTTTTGCTAACGCCATAGCCCAATTTGCGGGATGCTTCTTGCTGTAGGGTAGAAGTGGTAAAAGGCGCTGCAGGTGTACGTTTGGTAGGTCGTACTTGTATGTCGGCTACTTTGTATTGTGCCGCTTTGCACGATTCCAAAAAGGATTGCGCGCTTTGTAGCGTATTGGTTTTGGCATTCGCTTCAGCTTTAAAAGTAACCGCTTTGCCATGTATGTCTTTGGCTGCAAAAGTGGCTTCTACTTTAAAGCTGCTTTCGGGAATAAAATGATTGATTTCGCGTTCCCTTTCGGCAATTAAGCGTACTGCTACACTTTGAACTCGGCCTGCGCTTAGGCTAGGGCCTACTTTTTTCCACAAAACGGGACTGAGTTCAAAACCCACCAATCTGTCCAATACTCGGCGAGCCTGCTGTGCATTTACCAAATTCATGTTAATGAGTCGTGGATTGGCTACAGCTTTTTTTATAGCAGGGGCGGTAATTTCGTGAAATACAATGCGTTTAGTGGTTTTTGGATTTAAACCCAACACTTCGGCAAGGTGCCATGAAATAGATTCTCCTTCACGGTCCTCATCCGATGCCAACCAAACCTCTTCCGATTTTTTTGCAAGGTCTTTCAGTTCGCGAACAACTTTCAGTTTGTCGTCAGGTACTTTATAATGAGGTAAATAACGATTGTTTACATCAATACCCATATTGTCTTTTTCCAAATCGCGGATATGCCCGTAACAGCTACGTACATCAAAATCGCTACCGAGAATTTTTTCTATGGTTTTTGCTTTTGCAGGCGACTCAACAATCAGTAAATTTTTTGCCATAGTATTAGTTAGTTCGAAAAAAGAATGTTTGTTACTACTATAAGTTGTTGTCAACTCCAATAGTTATTGACGTTTGTTTGTTGTGGGCATTAGCATACAATTTTACTCACTACAAGTGGGTTTTTGGGTTGGTCATGTGTTGTGATGATGTGTTCTTACACGAAAATGTTGCCTACCCCCTTTGTTTTTTTGTAAAACTGCGTTTTGCACATTTGAAGTTGCAATATTAGCATAAAGCACCAACCCGCAAAAAATACATTCGGAATAACTTTTGGAATAACAATTCACTAGTCATTCGTTGTTATTGGTGATTTCTATTAAAATGGGTATAAATTATCTGTGTAAGATGCTATTTTTCAAATAATAATTATCATTTTTGAACAAGGTAGTAGGCAATATAGCGTAGGTTAATTATATTAGCTAGTATATTGACCATTAAAAGAGTTGTTTCAGGTGGGTAAATGCACTAATTTGAAGATGTAAACAAGCGTTTGTTCCTTGATGTTATTTTTGAAATACATATAAGCGCCTGCTAATCAAGCAAAAGGTGACAATTGTATTATTGGTTTTAGAAAAAGACGAATCTATGTTTATGAAATACCTTTGTATGTTGCAGCGTATGCGCATTTGTACGATGCTTTTGTTGATAATGGTGTCAAACTTGTACACATTCAGTTTAAATGCACAAAATTATGCAACAGGCTTAGGTAAAGGCTCCTTACAGCGCGAGATTTTTTGGCTCACTTGGAACAATGGGTTGTCTTCAAAACCTGCCGATGCTACAGCAACCAACATTACTGCTGGTAAATATGAATGGCAATTTTCGCCCACCGTTAAAATTGTAGCCACCATAAGCAATTTGGTAACGCTAGCCAATAATAGCAAATTAACGCCCTACACCTATGGCCCTTGGTACGCTGATGGAATGGACGATTTGTATCCGGGAGTGTTAGGGGCGGGTTTAAAAACGTCGGTAGAAGGTGGGCAAATCCGGTTTAATATAGCCATAGACATGCAAATGCTCATCAATAATGTTTGGCAAAGTACACCCTATCCGGGAATGGTAATTGGCGATGCCGAATCGCTGGCAGATGGCGAATTTATTAAAGCTACTTCCAATGGGCCTATTGCCTGGCAGCTACTCGATTTGTTAGATGGCTCTTTTGCAAGTGCACCGGCTTCTAACTATCAGTTAGAAATTACCAATAATGGTAAGGATTTTAAATTTTCGCTTACACCCGGCTACAACGACATATTCGTGCAGGCTGTTATGTTTGCCAAAGGAGCAACCCAACTTACCAATGTAGAAATGAAAGGCAAAGGTTCCACTGCTTTGGCAATTGGTTTTGTAATTCCTTTTGACAATGGTGATGCTCCAGCTAGTTTTGGCAATGCGGGGCATTACATAGATAGCTTTTCCTTTTCAACACCTTTTACCATGGTAGATGGAACTTACCCCATAACCACTGTAGCAAAAGCAACGTTGAGCCCTGTTTCCCAAGTATACATGGGTATAAATAATGTAGATGCTGATGGTAATTATACCGGAAGTAACAACGCACGATTAGACGATTCGATACAAAACAATGATGAAAACGGCTTTAATGTACTCAACCAGCCTTCTATAAAAGTAAATAGCAACAATGATATTGTAGTAGTAGTAAACGCTAGCAATACCAAAAATAAAGATGCTACCGTTTATGGTTGGATAGATTTTGATGGGGATGGTAAGTTTTCTGCAAGCGAAGCTGCTACGGCTGTAACGCTCAATGCCAATGCCATCAACACAGATGTACAACTAACTTTTCCATATGCGAAGTTTGGAAACATTGTAAAAGTAGGGCCTACGTACGCACGTTTTAGAATTTCTACTTCATTGTTATTAGACAATGCACTCACCGCAACCGACGAACGAGCAACTAGTGTGGCTGCCGATGGTGAAGTAGAAGATTATCAATTGAAAGATATTCAAGGTGTAGTGATTTCAGGTACTTGCTTTAACGATAAAAACGGACTCTCAGATGATCGGGTAAATGGCGTGGCTATTAATAAACTCAACAACAATCCGTTGTATGTATATTTATGCGATACCAATAATGTAGTGCTTCAAAAGGCGATAGTTGCTACAAATGGTACTTATGCTTTTGATGGCGTCAACAATGGAAAGTATCAAGTCATTCCTGATACATTAACAGTTGGTATTGGGGACGATATCACAGGTTTTGCTACCTCTTGGAAAACTGGATGGATTTACATCGCCAAAAATAATGGTACTAATAATTTAGCGGCTAGTGGCAGCGCATGGGTCTCGGCCAATGCTTTTGTGCCGATTCAAACACCCCTTTCGGGATTAGATATTGCTAGGATAGATTTTGCTTTTAACCAAACACCTATTGCAAACAATGATACCCTTACGACGAACATCGATAAAGCGGTAACATTTGATGCGCTGGCTAACGATTTGGATATAGATGGAACTTTAGATAAAAAGACAGTTTTGTTGTACAATGCAGCAGCCGATACCTATGTAACCACCTTGAGTGTAGCCAATGAGGGCGTGTACACCGTTAACAACGTTACCAACAACATTACCTTTACACCGCTCCCTACTTTTTTAGGGAAAGCAACACCTGTACAATATACAGTAAAGGACAATGTGGGTTTGGTAAGCAATTTGGCCAATATAGCTGTGTTGGTAAAACCTGTAGGGGTGAATGATGTAGATGTAACATTTATTAATACGCCTGTTACTACCAAAGTTACTACCAACGACGGTACAAGCGGCCTATCAAGCGATGTATCTATTGCTACGCAACCGATTAATGGTACTGTGGTAGTAAATGCCGACAATACTATTACCTATACACCCAAGAATTTTTTTAAAGGAATAGATACTTATACCTACTTGCTTACCACCCCCGATGGTGTAGCATCTGTGCCGGTTAAAGTGACAGTTACGGTAACTGCCAATCCGCGTCCGGTAGGTGTTAACGATACGGGATATACGTTTGTAAATGTACCCATTACCCTGAGTGTAAAAACCAATGACAGTAGTAGTGCTAATGGTACTATCATGGCCATTGGTACCAATCCGCCAAACGGTACGGTAGTTGTTAATGCCAACAATTCCATTAATTATACGCCTGCAACAGGCTTTGCCGGTAAAGATGTATTTACTTATTTGCTTACAACGGTCGATGGAATAGTTTCGGCTCCCATTTCGGTAACCGTTTTTGTACAACCTAGGGGTGTGAAAGATATAGACAGCGGCTTTGTTAATAATAGCGTATTGCTTCCCGTAAAAAGTAACGATACTGCAAGTGGCATCAATACCTCTATTGGTCTATTTAGTGCACCCTCTAATGGAGTTGTTAAGTTCAATACAGATGGTACTGTATTGTATACGCCAAAGATCAATTTTTTAGGGAGAGATACCTTTCAATACGTTATCAATACCCCCGACGGATTGGTATCACCACCGGTGCAAGCTATCGTAATCATTAAGCCAATAGGTGTAAAAGATATGGATAGTACTACTGTGAATGTACCAATTACGATGGCTATTGAACAAAACGATGGAGCAAGTGCGGTTAATGCACAACCTGTTTTGCTAACACTTTCATCCAATGGAACAGTAAGCATTTTGCCGAATGGTACAGCCCTGTACACTCCCAAAACTAATTTTATAGGAAAAGATAGTTATGTATATCAATTGCAAGCTGCCGATGGTACCATGTCTAGTCCAATTATAGTGGAGGTATTGGTAAAACCTGTTGCTTTGCTCGATGAGGATAGTACAATTGTGAATACGCCCATTACAACTCCTGTAAAGAATAATGATGGTCCTAGTGCTATTAATGGTACGGTATCGGTCGTTTCTCCGCCACTAAAAGGAACGGTAATTGTAAATCCGGATGGCACCATTCAGTACACTCCCACGCCCGATTTTGTAGGCAAGGATGCCTATTTCTACACACTAATTTCACCGGATGGGGTGGCGGCTACTCCGGTAAAAGTAAATATTGCAGTGGTGCCGGTGGGAAACCCTGATATTGATACAATTGTTATCAATCAACCAATTACCAAAAATGTGGTTGTGAACGATGGTAAAAGTGCTGCTACTTGTAGTATAATTTTGGTAACGTTGCCTCAAAATGGCAATGCTACTGTAACGGCAGGGAACCAAATTGTTTTTACACCTGCTACCGATTCGTTGCGGAAAGAAACCTTTCAATATGTGTTGGTAACACCGGATAGTGTTCGTTCGGCACCTATTAGTGTACAAATTTGGATCAAGCCTACTGGTACTAACGATTTGGATAGTACCATAATCAATACCTCTATTGCTACCAAAATAACCGGCAACGACGGTGCAAGTGGGCTTTTGTGTACTTTGTCTGTTTTATCAAATCCAACCAATGGACAAGTGCAAAAAAACAATGATTTAGTGACTTATGTGCCGAATGTCAATTTTTTAGGCAAGGATCTATACACTTATCAATTAATAAGCGCCTACGGATTGGTATCAGCACCAATAACCGTGAATGTGTTTGTAAAACCGATAGGTGTCAACGATGCCGATACTACTTTGGTAAATACACCTATTAATCAAAAAGTAATTAGTAACGATGGTGCAAGCGGTAGCAGCAATAGTACGCGCATCGTATTGAACACGCTACCATTGAATGGAACTGTGCAAATAAATACCGATAAAACAATTACCTATACCCCTAAACAAAATTTTTCGGGTAATGACGAATATTATTACCAACTTGTAACCAACGATGGGGTAGTATCTAATAGCATCAAGGTAACGGTACACATAAAAGCATTTGTAATCAAATTGGCTGATTTAGATATTCAGAAAGAGGTAATTTCTAGCAATGTGGCCACTGTTGGAAAAGATATTACCTTTAAAATTACTGTGACCAACAAAGGCAAAGATTCGGCAACGGGCGTTGTGGTTACCGACGTTTTGTCTACCTTGTTAGATGCTCCCAAAAATATAAGTACCACCATTGGAAGCGCTTTTTTTGATACCAACACCAAATTGTTACAATGGAATGTTGGTAAACTAGCAGTTGACGAGGTGGTAACCTTGGTTTTTAGTACCCGAATTGTTGCAGGTGGTACCATCATTAACACTGCATCGGTATTTGGAAATGAGCAAGATCCGGTGTTTGCCAACAATACGGCTACTATTGATCCGGTTGATACAGAAAGTGATATTTTTATTCCCAATGTTATAACGCCCAATGGCGATGGTAAAAATGATTATTTCGTGGTACTAGGATTAAATAAATATCCGTACTCAGATTTATCTATTTTCAATAGATGGGATAATTTGGTATACCATTCTGCCGATTATGCCAATAATTGGGATGGAAAAGGATTGGCCGCAGGCACTTATTATTATGTATTGAAAATAAAAACCTTGACGGGTGTTCAGGTGAAAAAAGGCTGGATTTCTTTGATTAGATAAAATATTTGTGGATAAAATAAAGCTTTAAAGGTGCTGAAAAATACATATATTAAACTCGCTTTCTTACTGCTAATTGGCTTCAATTGGGGGCTAGGAAACCTTTTTGCTCAACAGGACGTACAATTCAGTCAATACGTTTTTAACGGTATCACTGTGAATCCTGCTTATGCCGGCTATAAAGAAGATTGGTATTTTAGCAGTGTTTATCGGCATCAATGGACAAATTTTCCGGGAGCGCCCAAAACCGCCTCCGCCTCGGTAGATGGTTTGCTATCTCCTACACAAAAACAAATGGGATTGGGGGCACAATTAGCATGGGATAAATTAGGACCACAGGAAGCAATTGCATTGTATGGTTCTTATGCCTATCGTATTCAACTAGAGGAAGAAGATACGCGCCGGCTTTGCTTAGGCCTATCATTGGGAATAACCCAATATGGTATCGACGGTAGTGTTTTGCAGCCAACCGACAATAACGACCCCAATATTCCTACCGGCAAAATGGTAACGTATAAGCCCGATGCTCGGTTTGGTATTTACTATTACACACCTACCTATTATGCAGGATTGTCGTTTATGGACTTGTTCGCTATTGGTGGGCAAAGCAATATTTATTTCAATAACAATACCCTTGCCACTTCGTTTCAAAAGCTAATGCATATGTACCTAACGGCAGGCTGCATTTGGAATGTATCGGACGATTGGATATTGAAGCCCTCATTTTTGTTGAAAGAAGATTTTAAAGGCCCTACAAGCGTTGATCTTAATTTATTGGCTTTGTTATCAAAGAAATTATGGGTAGGAGGGTCATATCGTACGGCACTTAACTTGTGGAAAAAATCGGCCGTCAACAGTTCACTCGATAAAAAAGGAGCAGCAAGTGCCGTATTACAGTTTTTCGCAACCGAAAAATTGCGTATAGGTTACTCTTACGATATCGTAACAAGTGGCCTATCGGGCTATCAATCGGGCTCTCACGAAATATCAATTGGATTATTAATGTCTAAAAAAGCAGATGCTGTTCGTATTAAAAGCCCACGATATTTTTAATTGATTAAGTAGTATATTATTGGTTTGATGAATGGGTTAAAAAACAAATGCTTTGAGCAAAAACCTTATTGGTTCGGCATTTGTTGTAACTAACAAAATAGAATCAACTATTTTTGAAGGAAGATAGTCTTTGTGTTCACATATAGTTAAGATGAGTAAACTAGTAATATTGTTGCGTATAGGTATTCAGAATTTGCTATTTTGGCTAAGCCAATTGACAAAAGTACCTTGCTCAGTACTAAAATGTATATTGATAATCTGTTGTTTTGTTACCACGGTGCAAGCTCAAGAACAGCATTCGTTGGTTAATAAAGCCAATGAATTGTTTATTAAACAAGAGTACGCCTTAGCGGCTAAATTATTTGAAAAAATTGTTGCAAAAGATAAGCTTAATTTGGCTGCCTATCGAAAGTTGGCACGTTGCTATTTGGAAATCAATCAATACGATGCTGCTGAAAAAAACTATGGCTACATTGTAGATTACTTAAATCCCGATCCGTTAGACTTTTTTTATTTGGCCGAAATGCAAAAAAGCCAAGGTAAATATATGGAGGCGAAAAATATTTACCAACGTTACCAACAAAAAACAGGCATAGATATGTCTGCCAAAATGGATGGGTGCGATAGTGCATTGGTATGGTTAGAACAGCCGGCAAAGTATGCAATACAAAATGTACAAATACTCAATAGCAGCGCTGCCGTCTGGGGGGCAACTATATCAAGCAACGACGGTCGTATTGCTTTTGTATCCGATCGTTTGCGC
>JACCDS010166726.1_pt1 | contig 20870 bp, 11 predicted proteins | sample 7446441 | NCBI WGS metagenome assembly JACCDS01 (sample SAMN15323445, study PRJNA562643) | freshwater metagenome | isolation source: river surface water | place: USA:Blue River Watershed | collected 2017-08-17 | reverse complement strand
CTTTCCAGGGTTTGCCATCCACATCCAGAATCGGGTTGTAGGCCGCCTGGATCCATACCGGATTGCCATCAATCCCCACCCGGCAGTACTCGCCACTTTGGAATTCGCCCTGCCGCAGTTGTTGCCAAAAGCGCTGGTAATCCTCGCTGGCGGCGTCTTCCGGCAGGCATAATTTGCGGTGATGCTGCCCCAGAATTTCCGCCCTGACATAGCCGGTCAGTTTCAGGAAGTTATCGTTGATGGCGATGATGTTGCCATCCATATCAAACTCAGCTACCGCCAGGGCTTTGCTAATGGCCTGCACTACCCCTTCAAACTCATTCGCCCGGCGCCGTGAATCGGTGATGTCGATAATAACCCCGTCAATCCACGCGGGCTTGCCGGTTTGGTCATACACATGGCTGCCGGTCTCCGAGACCCAACGCTCGCGGCCATCGCGGTGAATAAAGCGATATTCGCAGTGATAGGGGCGTTGTTTGCGCAGCGCTTCATCCAGTTGTGCATCAATGCGCGCGGCATCACCCGGGTGGACTAAATCGCCCAAGTGGATGCGCCCCTCCATAAAATCCCGCGCGGGCCAGCCGGTCACACGCTCTACCGCATCGCTGATGAACAGGGTGCGCCAAGGTGGCGAAAAAATGGTGCGAAAGGCAACGCCGGGCATATTGCTGATCAGGGTTCGGTATTGCTGCTCGCGTTCGCGCAGGCGCGATTCGCTGTCCTGCATTTGGCCATAGAGCTGGCGGTAGCGCAGGATCAGGTTGCCCGCGAGCGCGAGCATACTTAGCGCCACGGTGGTGGCCGTAATAATCGTCGCCAGGAAAATGTGGTTGTTGGTGGCATCGGCCAGCACTTCGCCATCGCCGATAAACAGTGCGGCCTCCATTCCAATGTAATGCATACCTGCAATCGCAAACCCCATGACACAACTGGCCAGCAGGCTTTGTTGCAGCGGTTGCAGGCGCTGCTGATCGCGCAGGCCAAAGCGAATCCACAGCGCCAAAATGGCCAGTAAGACGGCCACTAAAATGGATGCAGCAAACCACCAGGGATCGTATTTCAGCGTGGCGCTCATGTGCATGGCCGCCATGCCGGAGTAGTGCATAGTGCCAATGCCTGCGCCTACCAGAACCCCGCCAATAATCAGTTGCCGACGGCTGATCTGCTCGCTGGACAGCATTTGCAGTGCTACCCAGGAGGCAAATACGGAAGGCACCATAGAGGCGAGTGTGCCTACAGGGTCATAGTGCACATGGCTGCCAATACGGAAGGCGAGCATGCCAATAAAATGCATGGACCAAATACCGCCGCCCAGCGCCAGCGACCCGCTCAGCAGGGCCACTTGGGCATGCAAACCCTTGGGCGCGCGCTGGGTCATGGTGGCAATTTGCAAACCGATATAAGAGGAACCAATGGCGATAAGAAGGGAGAGACCAACAAGCCAGAAATTGTAGCTTCCCTCTATCAAACTGGCGGGATCGGGGTTGAGGACAAAAAGATTCAGCATTGTGCGCGGGCTACTAAATTGAAGATGGCTACTGACTTATAGTCAAACGGGTTGCTAACAGATCATTAGAGACTAGCTGAGCCTGGGCATGGCGTCTAATGCGGGAGCTGCAAACTGGAAATTTATTCGAGTATAACCAGCGTCATAAATTGTTTATCTGGCAGGATTTGATACGCCGCTCGTAGCTCACAACCGATAGTGAGCCTTTCACTGAGTGTTTCATTGACACGCATGGAAATAAGTTTTTTTTGTGGATTAATGTGTGTGATAGCGATACTGGAAAAATCAAAATATCGCCCAACTTCAGTAAACGCTGCCTTAAAAAAGCTTTCTTTTACAGAAAATGCCAGTGTAAATAATTGATTAACCGGTAAGGCGTGACTGTGCTTAAAAATGGCATCGTATTCGCGGTCAAATAACGTGTGCTGGTTTATTTTTGCATAACAGTCACTATCGATTTCATCCTGAATGTCGATACCGATTCCACGGATATTTGATTGTAGAGCGGTGATTGCGACAGCATATCGGCTGCTGTGGCTGATAGAGCCGATAATATGGGCGGGCCATAAAGGGTTTCTGTGCTTGCCAATATGGACATCAGCAACGCTATTGTTTAACAAGCGTAATGATTTTTTGGCGCAGTATCTGCCCGCGAAAAACTCTGCCCGGCGTTTTTCCACGGAAGCTTGTATTGCTGGCGGGCAATAAATGCCGTGACGTTGAAATAGGTCATCGGCATATGCCGCTACGGAAAATCGACAATAGCAAAGTGATATCGCGCCGGAAAAACCAGGATTGCCATGCTCTGACACAATAAAAGTGCTCACGGCACTCTTATCACCGCTGCTGTTTACCCTCGTTTGGGATTTTTCAGGAAATACCCTTTCATTCATGCCGTTATCTTCAGGCATCGTCTCAGTTCCTACCGATAGTCAATATTTCACTGGTGTTTAGTCTGACGCCCTAATTGAGAAGGCAGTGGGCTTACGGCGGCACTCATCTTATATTAATGATTATGGTAATGCTAATAATTATCATTTAGAATAAAGGCTTTATGGACAAACCTTGAGGAAGATATGAATAACTCGAAATACACGTTGATAGTGATGTCAGCTTTGCTGGGATTAGCTCCTATGGTAATGGCTGAAACAGAAGAAAATACCAGGCAGTTATCCAAAGTTGTTGTTACCGGTGAGTTGTTGTCCCGTACTGTGGAGGAGAGCGGTACCAGCGTTTTGGTGTTTGAAGAGGAAACGCTCAGCGCCCGCCCCGAACTACGATCTGTTCGCGACGTATTGCGTGAAATACCCAATATCACGGATGTAACCGGCACAGGCAAAGCTCCGACTGTGCGTGGTGTGGATGGAACCGGGCCTGCAGAAAATGCCAATGCGTTCTTTGCTGGTAGTCGTGCGCGGTTGAATTGGCAAATTGATGGCCGTTCGGCAACCTACAATGAAGTTGTCTTTGGTGATATAGGCATTTGGGATTTGCAAAGTATTGAGGTATTTCGTGGTCCCCAAAGCACATTGGTGGGGCGCAATGCCATTGCGGGAACGATTTTGGTCAGGACCAATGATCCTGTTATGGAGCAGAAATCGGCTGTGCGTATAGAAGGCGGCAACTTTGAGCAAAAGCGTGTGTCGCTAATGCACAATCAGCCATTGAGTGAGAGCGTCTCGCTGCGTTTTGCCGCAGATGGATTTGAGCGTCAATCTCCCGTCGACTATGACGAGGTGGAGGGAGTTGGGAATCCGGCAGATATCAAGGGGCACAATCTGCGCGCAAAATTACTTTATGAACCACACAGTGAGAGGGCAACACGTTTATTGCTCACGGTTGCCGATGTCAATTATGAAGGTCCAAATGGTGAAATTGTGGTTCGTCCCTTTAAGGAGCAACGCTCTAATTTCCCCCAGCAGCCGATTCATAATCCTCGCACCACAAGTGCCGGAATTGAGTTCAGCACTTTCTTGAGCGATATGCTTGAGTTCGAGCTTGATGCATCGGTAGCTGACTTCAGCTTTAAGCGCAAAATGGCTGAAGATGGCAGCAGTGCAGAAGTTAATACTGATGAGCAGGTATTGGAGCCTCGCCTGCGTTATACCAGTAGTGGCGGAAGCGAATGGGTAGCGGGCGCAAGATTATATCGGGCTCGACAAGATGAATGGATTCAGTTTATTGGCCTTCAGCGTTTTGATGATGAATCGGATGCGCGCTCTATCTATGCCGAAGGCCGCATTCCTTTTTCGGAGCGTTATGAACTGACTCTTGGATTGCGTTATGAAGAGGAAGATCGCACACGTGACGGTGGGGATCCAACTCGCCAAATCGCTAATATCCAGGCGGATAATCGCTACGATGCGTTGTTGCCAAAACTTGGGTTGAGTTATAAACCTAACGACCAACAAATTGTGGGTGTTTTATATTCCCGAGGCTTCAATGCGGGTGGGGGCGGAATTACATTTGCCTTTCCAATTGTGAATTATGAATACACTGAGGAGTATGTTGATTCCGTTGAAATCTATGGCCGCCAACAATGGCTTAATGGCAAGTTGCGCACGACACAAAATTTATTTTATTCGCTATACGACGATATGCAATTACCGTTTGACCTGACTCCGGAAAACTCACGCGATGAAGCGTTTGTCGTACGCAATGCAGATGGTGTACGCATTCAAGGTTTGGAGCTTGGCCTATCCTGGCAGATTGATGAACAATGGAGTGCGTTTGGTAATCTGGCTTTTCTGGATACGGAAATTACTGATTATCCCAATTCAGGTCTTGAGGGGAATTCATTATTTACTGCACCGTCTGCCGCGCTACAGTTTGGTGTGACATGGACCAAAGAGCGTTGGAATGTGGCTCTGAACGGCCAATTTTCTGAAGGCTATTATACGAGCATCACCAATGATCCTGACGGAAAAACGGATGCCTATGGTTCACTGAATACTAGTGTGTCTTATCAGCTCAATGATGTTGTCAAACTGTATGTTGCAGCGCGAAATTTATTGGACGAAGACACGCCTATCGCGTTATACCCAGGTACTGCTCCACAAGGCAGTACACAATCTGACAGTGATTTTGATACAGCGGTGTTAATGCAGCCCCGCACGGTGACCGCAGGCATTCAACTGGATTTTTGATAAAAACTAACCGCAGGATAAGAAAAGGCTCTTTAGTAAAGTGAAGAGCCTTTTTGAATTTTATAGGCTGTAGATGAATGAAAAATATAAAAGGAGTGATGTGATGGGTTTATTGGAACATGAAAGTCAATATTGGCCTGTTGCTTTAACGGTTGCGCATGGCGAAGCGACGCTGGAGCAACACATGTGCTCGCTGGCGTCATGGGATAACTGGTTTTGTAAGGGCGAACCATTTCATGTGATACGGGTTTATCTGGATGAAGCTTCATTGCGCCATCCTGAGGGCGCTGCTCAGGCGACACAGCGTTGGATGGCGGCAGGTGCTGCTGAAAAAATGCGTGAACTGGTGCAATCCATGTTGATTGTTGTTCCGCCAAATCAATATGAGCGCATGAAAAAAATGAGCGTGCGCAAGGCTTTTGGTATTCCTGGCGGCTTATTTGCTTCACTGGAAGCAGCCTACGCGTGGCTTGATAATCCGTCTGAGCCTGTGAGTGGAATTCCTGTTGATAAAAAAGCGCTAGAGGCAATTCAATGTTCGGTGAATGAAATTGCCAATAGTTAAGCAGACCACATCCCTGTGGTCTTATGAATCATTTCTGCGCTGGATACTATTTCAAGCGTGCAATTAATTCGGTATTGGCTACTTGCAGTGCCTGCCGCTCTATTAATAATTGCAGGCATTCATCTATCAGCAAATCTACATCATCACCTAATACCACTGTTTGGGCGGCAAATGCTGCCGAACGTAACGCTCGTCTTAGGCTTTGGGGATTTTCACCGCCACCAACAACAATATTTTCACGTGTCGAAATGATGTCGAAGTTTGCATGACTAACGAACTGCAAAACCTCGTCCAGCGGATGATGATACATCGCCAACGGAGCATCTTTCAGACGGTTTCGCCAAGCGGGACGGTCAAAGACTTCCTGTAAGGTATCTCGCAGGGCAAATCCTTGTGCACGGGGTTGGCCACAGCTCCACTGCAACACCAAATGGCCACCAGGCGCTACGGCATTCGTTAATTGCTGCAGGGTGGGGCGCACATCCTCCAGCCAATGAATCATCCAACAAGTTGTAACCAGCTCGTAGTGGCGCGGAGTAAGATTGAGTTGGCGTGCGTCGCATACATTAAGCGCAACAGGTAAGCCATGGCAGCGTTTCCGTGCCGCCAAAACCATTGATTCAGATACGTCATTCCCATCGACTTGCCAACCGCAACGGGCAAGCGCTTCAACAAGTCGCCCGCTGCCACAACCGACATCGACTGCGCGACCTGGTGGTAGATCACTCCAAACGCCAATAGAGGCTAGTGCCTGATAGGCGGCTTGAAACTGACCATCGTTACCTGCTTCATATTCATTGGCGAGCCACTGCGGTGCGAGACTGGTTGGTTCGCTAGCAGATTGATGGTGCGTATTGTTTGTGGGTTCGTAAAGGGCATCTTCAGTCATGATATTGATATTCCTTGTGTGTTGATCTGCTGGCGGGATTGTTGAATGTGAGTGATAAGTTGTTGGCGCGCGATCTTGCCAACTGCGGTTAGTGGCAGTTGATCTACAAATTCCAACCGGTCTGGCAACATGAATCGTGCAATGCCTTCCTCGGTAAGAAAGGCGCGTACTTCGCTCAATGTTGGTTTTGGTGTGGCTTCATCAAGTACCAGAACAGCACATACTTGCTCGCCAAGTCGTTCGCAGGGTAAGCCGATGACTGCGACATCCCGAATCGCATCCAGTTGTGCCAGCAATGCTTCCAGTGCTTCTACGGATACAGTTTCGGCGCCACGACGAATAACCTCGCGGAGGCGTCCTTCGACTACCAAATGCCCGGAACTGAGTTGCCGCACTAAATCGCCTGAGCGGTAATAACCATCCTCGGTGAAGCTGCGGCGATTAACCTCGTCTGCTTTGTAATAGCCTCGCAAGGTGTAGGGGCCGCGTGTCCAGAGCTCTCCTTGTTTCCCGCGAGGAACATCTTCACCATCGGCATCAACTATGCGGATTTCATCAAGTGGTGAGAGCGGGTGGCCTTGTGTTCCCTGTATTAACAGATCAGGATCAGAGGATCGTGTGTAGTTAAGAAGCCCCTCGGCCATCCCGAATACTTGTTGTAACGCACAGCCGAGTTCAGGGCGGATGCGACGAGCTGTGCCCATATCAAGCCGTGCGCCACCCACTTGCAACAAGCGTAAGCTATTTGGTGGCGGGCCCATGTTGCTCGCGTATTCAAGCCAGACTCGCACCAACGGCGGTACGAGAGCTGTTACCGTCACACCGGTTCGTGCTATGTATTCAAAGGCTGTTTCCGGGCTTGGGGAGGGGCACATGACTATGCTTGCTCCGCTATTTAATGCGCCGAGCAATCCAGGGCAGGCCAGCGGAAAGTTGTGCGCTGCTGGTAGTGCCACCAGATAACAATCACTCGGGCCAAGTTCGCAAACCCCGGCACTGGCGGCCGCGTTATACAGATAATCGCGGTGGGTGCGAGGAATCAGCTTGGGCAGGCCGGTTGTGCCGCCGGAGCACAGCAATAATGCGATGCCTGCAGGATCAACAAAATGTCCGGGCAGTTTTTCATTGCTGATATTGTCTTTGAGTAAAGAGGCAAGTGTGAGGTGAGGCCCTGCGTCAGTCGTGTCGATGATAATGTGTTCGAGTTCTGGAATTGCATGGCGCAACTGATTGCCCAGCGCCTGAAAATCCATACCTGCTTCACCTTCACTGGCGAGCCAGGCACGCGCATTGGTCAGGCGAACAAAATGTTCAATTTCACGGCGTCTGTGTCCCGGCAGGGCCATCACTGGAATAACCCCCAGTTCAAGTAATGCAAAGAGGGTGACAATAAAAGCATTGCTATTACCCATTTGCAGAACAACGCGGTCACCGCGCGATAAGCCAATATCCGCTAGCCCAAATGCCAGACGTTTAATCTGCTGTAATAATTCCCCGCCTGATAATACTTGCCATGGTGTTGCTGCGAATCCTGGGCCGCTCAATACAGTGTCTTGTTGACGACACAATAATTTGGTTTCAAGCCATTGCGTCAGATTTGCTTCGCCCCAAATGCCGTTGCGACGATAATGTTCAATCAATGCTGGTGGCCAGGGCGTCAAACCATCGAAAGCTGGATCTGTATTTTTCATGATGCGGCCTCATCAAATTCAGCGATCAGTGCGTCATCATCAAGCGCCATAATTTCACAATAAATGGTAGCAATATGGGCGATGTGCCCAGGGTCTCCGCTGGTGCTGATGACCTCTGCCAGGCCGGCAATCGTGGGTGAGTTAAATAAGCGTTGCATGTCCAGTGCGGCAACACCAAAAATTTCACGCAGTTGTGCAACCAGGGTATTCGCCAGCACCGAATCTCCCCCTGCCGCAAACAAATTCTGGTGAATATTATTGCCATCACCGCCAATAACAGCGCACCAAACGGAAGCTACTGCTCGTTCTATTGGCGTCCTGGGTGCTGCAGCAGGTTTATTTTGTAGTGTCGGGGCATAACAGGTGACTTGCGGGCGCACGCGTTCTGTTGGTAATGCGTCTGCAAGGCAGTTCGACCAAGCCACTTCCGTAGTGGCAAGTGCCTCAACCGATTGACGGAAAAATGTAAACATTGCATCCAGAACGCCATCGACAAATGCGTCTTCACGGCAATCCCAATTGAGTAACAATCCATCATCCAGTTCGGTAACTTGGGTATCGAGTAAAACCTGTGGGCCTTGCGAGATAATCCATATTGGATCACCAAACACACGCCTGACGGCAGGATCGAATAATTCCCCTAAATTAAGTGCGCTGGTAAAAACTACCGGTGCAATGACTTGCCGTCCTTTCAGGCGGCCGAGATCGCGCAGCACTTGTACGCCGTTATATTCAGCGTGAGTGACATCCTGATGCAGTCGGTATTGAACGTGTTTGGCTCGCTCATGGAATGCATCGCGTCCGCTTAGATCAACATCGAGCATCACTGAACTACTGAAGTCACCAACGACACCTGATAAATCCTGATTGCCCATTGGGCGGAGGAAGAGTGGAACATTGAGCAGGAAACGGGGTTCGCTGCTCCAGCCCGCCAGTGTTTCGGCTAATACGGTTGCCAATACTGCTGCCGGCGTCAAGCCGCGCTGAAGGCATTGTGCGTAGAGCTGGCTACGCAGCTCAGGCGAGAAATAAAAATGACGTCGTGTGGTATGGGGGTGGCTATAGGGCGAATTATTCAATGGTAGCTGTGGCCCCTCCGGTAGCTCACTCAAGCGATCATGCCACCATTTTCCATCGGTTTCTTTTACGGTTGGCCAGCGCTTTTCACTTGCTTCGCGAAAATCCCGATAGGTAGCAACCAGTGGTGGTAAAACAGTATCGATATTTTCATAAAGCAAGGCTAATTCACGTAGCAACGTTCGGTAACTAACGGCGTCGGCGGCAATCATGTCCACATCCAAATGCAATCGACTGCTGCCGTCAGGTAGCAGGCTGAGCGCAGCGGCGAGCACTTCGCCTGCCTCAATGTTAAGCATTTGTGATGAATAAAGATGGCGTGTTGCATCAAGTTGTCCGTTGGCTTTTTCTGCCGTTGTTTTGCGCAAGTCGTTAACTTTTAGCGGTATTACTTGCTCAACAGGTAAGTGAAGTTGTTTGCCGTCGGTTGTCACTTTCAAGCGTAATGATGGGTGACGTTCTGCTAATTTTCGCAAGGCACTCGACAGGCGTTCCGGATTGATACTGTGTCCGTTAGTTGTATCGATACGGCGTTGAAATTCGGTGTAAAGGTGAGCAGATACTCCACCGAGTGGTTGCTTTGGATCGCGCCCCAACCAATAGGCGTATTGCATGGGGGCCAGGGCAAATGGCTCATTATGTTGTGTGGGTTTGCGTGTTGTTAGTTTGTTGTTTATTGAGCCCTGCGTATGCGCAGATGGTGTCAATGGTAAGGAGAGATGACGTACCCACGCGCTAGCGCATGGCTCATGAGCCAGTGTTGCAAAATCGACTTGGTGCCCGGCTGAACGCCAAAAGGCGACGAACCCCATGAGTGTTATAGAGTCCAGACCAGCAGCAAAGAGGTCGGTATCGGCAGACAGGGTATCCGCATCGACATTCAGTTTTACGGCAACCAGCGTGAGTATTTCATTCAGTAATTTGTGTGACATTAATGCATCATTCATACAGGCAATCTCCTTCTCTATTTTGTGTGTGTGATGATTGGGTGGTAGCTGTCAGTCGCGCATGCAGCAAATCCAGTCGTCGCTGATGTGAACTCTGGTGTTGTTGCGATCGCCAATGTTGTAGCAACGCCGATTGATCGAGTTTTCCATTGACGGTTAATGGCAGAGTCTCGAGATAAAGAAATGTGGAAGGCAAGCAGTGCACAGGAAGTTGTGCGGTGAGGTAGTGGCGCAGTGTTAATGCATCGGGCAGGGCACTCATGTTTGGCTTGGCAATCAAGAATGCGATTAGTCCATCAGCAGTTTGTGCATTGTTGGATGGTTGAGCGAGTATGGCGCTGCGTTGAATGGCAGGGTGTGTTTCAATGGCGGCTTCAACTTCGGCGGGTTCAATGCGAAAACCACGAACTTTCAATTGTCGATCAGCACGCCCAACATAAAATAGTTGGCCTTCACGCCTTATGGCTAAATCTCCAGATCGGTATAAGCGCTCTCCTGGTTGGAAGGGGTTGGCAATAAAGCGGCTTGCTGTCAAATCCGGTCGTCCCAAATAACCCAGTGCCAGTTGTTGTCCTCCAACATACATTTCGCCGGGCTCTCCGTCGGCAACATGGCTCAAGGTGTTATCCAGCAAATAAACGTCAAGCCCCGGAATCGCTTCACCGATTGGACTGCCATCTGTCTCAGCCATGTCTGGGGTCAGTTCAATCCAGGTGACATGAACGGTTGTCTCGGTAATACCGTACATATTAATTAGTCGAGGTTGCCCCGGTGAATAACATGTCCACCAGCGCTTGATCTGGTGCATGTTGAGCGCCTCGCCGCCAAAAATGACGTTGCGTAATGCCAGTGCTGGCGCACCTTGTGCACCTATGCGACTTTCGGTTTGGGTTAACGCATAAAATGCAGAAGGCGTTTGATTCAGAATTGTGACCTGTTCTTCGCGCAACAGTGTGGAAAACGAATCAGGTGACCAGGCAATATCTTGAGGGACTATGCACAAGCGTCCGCCAGTCGTGAGCGCTCCCCATATTTCCCACACTGAAAAGTCGAAGGCGAGTGAATGGAACAGCGTCCATACATCAGTCTGATCACAGCGAAGTTTGGGAATCACCGCATCAAGTAGGCTTATCACTTGATGGTGGCCTACAGCTACACCTTTTGGTTTGCCGGTGGAGCCGGAGGTAAAAATAATATAGGCAATGGTTAATGGATTATCGGTGTCTGTGTTGTTCAGTGATGGCAGGGCGCTGCGCTCTGAATCAGCTATTGTTCGGGTGATGGATAAGCTCTCATGGGTATCTACCCATAAAACCCGTTTACTCAAGGACTCTGGAAGCCCTGTCTCCCATAAACGATCACAGATATCGGGTTGTGTGAGTAGGCAAATGGGGTTGCTGGATTCAAGCATCCATTCGACCCGCTCCACAGGATAATTGGGGTCTATAGGCACGTATCCTGCCCCCGCTTTCAGTATCGCTAACAGTTGGATTACCTGATCCAAACCGCGAGGTAGCATCAGCGCCACTAAATCGCCAGGACAAATACCGGCTGAGCGTAATTGTTCCGCGCTTGCATTCGCCTTCTCATTGAGTTGCTGATATGTCAAATGCTGGTTTCGGTAACTCAGCGCAATCCGTTGTGGCCAATGTGCTGTTTGCTGTTCAAAACGGCCATGCAAACTATCGTTGTGTGCATATAAGGTTTTTTTATCCTGCGTCATGATGCCTTGGCTCCATCTGTTTGCCGCAGGGAATAGGGGCGTAAATCTGTCCAGTGAGTGGACAGCCAGTCCAGGCAATGCTGGCGCGATGTTGGCCCCAAGGTGTGGTGCCAACCATTGGGAATGGGCAGCATGTCCGGCCATAGTGAGTACTGGTGTTCATCATTAACTAAAACCAGAAAAGTAAGCGAATCATCGTCAAATACACTGTCACTCATGCTCAGTCTCCATGTGAGTTGTAAGTAGCGTCGGGGGTGCGCGCGTTGTGGGCCGGAGAATGGGCTGCGCTCACGGCGTTTGATGAGAGTCCATTAACCAGTTGTTGAAGCTGGTGTTTGAAGCTATCCAGTAAATCGCTGGCATCACGGGATGTGATGGCGAGTGGGTCATAACACAGTCGAAGAGTGATTGAGTCTCCGGGGTAGATGAACAAGCCTGCAACCTGTCCGATGGAATCTCGCCAGCGCTGTTCTCGCACTAGGGACAGGGGATTTCTGGGTGAGATAGCTGCAGGTACAGGGGTTATGGATGCATGGGCTTCCATTTTTGCGTCGGCGTCGAGCGCATTTTCAATAATGAGCAAGGTATCGAAAAACTCACCAAAACGATGAGCGACTGCCAGGTTATCCAGCCTTACAGGTGCTTGTGCCTGCCATTCAAACTGCCGGGCTTGCAGCGCTTGCAACTGCGCTTCAATCGATTGTGGATTTGCCGTATCAATACGCAAAGGAAGTAATTGCGTTACCAGACCAACAAGAGATGTCACACCATCAATAGGAATAGCGCGCCCGGAATCAAATAAGCCGAAAACAACATCGGCGTGGCCGAGTTTAACTGCCAGTGTTTTTGCCCAGGCTAATTGATAGAGCGATGCAGACGATACTCCGGCGGCTCTCACGGCGTTAATTAAATCCTTGCTGTGGTGCGGAGAGATTGCAGCGCACGCATCCTTGCTGGGGCAGCGTGTATGGCGAGAGGGGCGTAATAATGATGGGAGGGCTAATCCTTGCAAACTGTTGTTCCAATAGCACTGGGCGAGATGGCGCTCTTGGGTTTGTAACTCATCAAGATAATTTGTCCACCTCAATAAGGGTTCTTCTGTTGGGGGCATACCACAGGCGCCGCCCAACCATTCATTCAGGATGCGAGGTACGGACCAGCCATCCAATAACAAGTGATGGCTGTTGACCAACAATCGCCAATGGTTATCTGTGTGGCGTATTGCCATAAAGCGCAGTAGTGGTGGCCGATGGAGTTGGAAGCGGTGCTGATACCACTCTTCGCGCAACGGAATGAGCAGCTCCTCTTGCTCTGCTATTGGTTTATGGCGCCAATCCAGACTTTGCCAATCAAGGTTTACTGTGTGTGGAATAAAGGTTGCTGCCTGATTAGGCAAAAATCCTGCGCGCAATGCCTGATGCCGGACGAAAAGTTGCGCGGCACTTTCCTGCAACGATAGGTTGGTAATTGGCAATTCGGGTGTTGATACAAGATACAGCTCCAACTGCGTTGTCCAGGGGTCGTTTTCTTCGTCGCATTGCCGCAGCATTTCATATTGCAGTGGCGTCACTTCCTTGAGTTCGGTGTGTTGGGTATCGATGGGTATTGAGTGCGGCGATTTGTTTTGCGTGCTGTCCTCGTCGGCTAGCCGATCAAACAATTGCTGTAGTGTTGCGAACAATGTTTGTAGCGATGCAGAGTTGATAGTGGCGGCAGGTCCCATTGCATCAAATTGCAAGACGCGGTACTCATCACGGTAACAATAGTGTGCACTGACATCCAGATCATGGAGTAATGGCCAATGATCTCCGCAGGACTCTACCAACACATCCATACGTGGTTGTGGTGTCCAGCAGGTTGGTTTGCCTGAAGTTCCAATATCACCCAGGAAATTAAAACCCAGTTGCCATTCACGCGTTGTTGATGATTCCGCTAACCCTGATTTGTTTTTGGTGCTGTCAATTTCACTGCACCATTGACGCAGGAGTTGGCTTAAGGATTCTGCGCTCTCACTGGATGTGTCGAGCATAGGCAATGGCAGCATATGTTCCCTGGCAAACCATCCTACTGTGCGTGACAGATCCTGATTGGGTGCATTGGGAGTGCGCCCATGATGCTCCAATACCAGGTTAAGAGACGATTGTTCGGGAATAAGCCTGGCCTGCATCACGGCCAATGCCGTCAGAGCGGGTAGCAGGCTGGATAATGGCAACCCGAGGCGCCGTGAAATTGCAGCGGCAGGACATTGTACATTATGTAGGGGGAGAACCCCGCTCATCCGCTCTGCGGTGGCGAGCGTGCCATGGTATATGGTGGGGACTATTTGCGTGTGAAGGGCGGGGTCTAATCCGGCAGACCAATTTCTCCATGCTGTGGCAACTGGTGGCAAATGAATTGGTTGATGCTGCTCTTGCGCTAAACGTCCCAACGCCAGATCGCTAGCGAGTATATGCCAGGAGCTGGCATCCATGACCAGATGGTTGATTGCCAGCCACAGCGTGGATTGATTGTCTGGTCCATCGTATAGGCGTGTTGCGGCAAGCATAACGCCTTGTGTTGGATCCAGTGCATCGCACAACTGCCTTGCCACTCTGCCTGCGTGTGTATCGTCACGATTGGTTGCTCCTTGCAACTGCTGTAACTGCACCAGGGGAGAATCGTCGATGGCAGGGATTTCTAATACGGGCAGGGAATCTGTAGGCCTGATCAAACGCGCTCGCAACAAGGCGTGACGTTGCAGCAATGCATTGAGTAATGCTTCCAGTTCATCGTCGGTGATGGTGGATGGCAACGGCAGGCTGACAATTTGGGCAAAGCGCTGTAGCGGAATATCCAGTGACAGGTAGCGCGCCATCAAAGGTGTTGGCAGGGCCAGGCCTGTATCGGCATTGTCGTGTGTATTGGTAGATGATATTTCTTGGCTATCGGGTGATACCAATAGCGGCGCGAGCCTGGCAACCGAACGCGAGTCGAAAACTTGCCGTGCAGTCAAGGTGATGCCATCGCGGCGGGCAAGGCTCACCAATTTAATCACAGCAATACTGTCGCCGCCCAACTCGAAAAAACCATCATCGATACTTACCTGTTCCAGCCCCAGTACGGTCGCAAAGAGTAGGCAAAGTTTTTGCTCAAGTGCAGTGCGAGGCATGCGTCCGGGTGCAGTGTCCAATCCCTCCGGCATTACCAGCGCCCGGCGATTAATTTTTCCGTTAGGCAAGTGGGGGAGTTTTGGTAAAGGGATGACAAATGCAGGCAGTAAGTGCGCTGGAAGGTTGTTGGCAAGCCGTTGAAGTAAAGTATCGGCATCAAGTGCGCGTGTTGATCGTTCTGTTTGATTTGCGCTATCGCCGGTTTCGACAAAACACAGTAATTGCATTGTGCCTACACTATTTTTTCGCGCGACAACCGCACAGGGGAGCTGCAGCAATTTTTCTACTGTGGCTTCCACTTCCAGTGGCTCTACCCGGAATCCCCGAATTTTTACTTGCTCATCGATGCGCCCAATGTAATCCAGTCGACCGTCCGGCAACCAGCGCACACGATCACCGGTGCGGTACAAGCGCGTGCCGGGCTGACCATGTGGATTAGCAATAAATTGCGTGGCTGTGAGGTCGCCGCGCTGCAGATAGCCACGCGCCAAACCTGCGCCGGCAATTGCCAATTCACCCGCTACTCCGGGAGGGGCAAGTTGTAAACAAGAATCCAGAACATAGACTTGTGCGCCTGCAATGGGCCCACCAATATTGGGCGGACTACCCGTGTCTGCCTTGGCAATCATCGAGTCTACACATGCCTCTGTGGGACCGTAGAGATTAAAACCCGCGGTGTTTTCCAGTGTGAGGATGCGATCCCAAAGAGCTTGTTTCACCGATTCGCCCCCAAAGGCGAGGATGGTGGGTAGGTGAGGTGGTAGATGTTGCCCACTGGCATCAGTAAGGCCGGATTGTAACCACGGCAACACTTCATCCAGCATGCCCGGCGTCAATTCAATAAAATCCAGGCGACGTAAAATAATTTCACGAGCCAATGCAATTGGATCCTGCATGGTATCAACATCCAGCAGATGCAATGTATGGCCGTCAATCATCCACAAGGTTGGTTGCCATGAAGCATCAAATGCCAATGACCAAGCGTGACCAATTTGTAATGGAGCGTTGGCAGTCCGTCGGTAGGCTTCGTGATACAAATCGTTGCGATGGCTAGTGAGCAGATTAACAAAGGCAGAGTGAGGGACAACAACGCCTTTAGGTGCTCCAGTGGAGCCGGATGTAAATACAATGCACACCGGGTGAGCGGATTGTAATGGGCTGCGACGTTCAGTGTTGGAGAGATCATTATTTGCCAGCCCTAACGCTTCAGCGGCCTTTTCCGCTACCGCCAGGCTAATAGAGTTCTCCATTGCAGAGTGCTCTAGCGCGTCCACAAACTGTAATACAGGCTGCGCCAGCGTGATGACGCGATGAATGTATTCGGCTGGGTAGGATGGATCGATAGGGACGAAGGCCGCGCCCGCTTTGAGTATTGCTAACATCGCAACAAACCATTCAGGTCGACGGGGTAAAGCAATAGTAATGCGATCTTCAGGGCCGATTCCTTGGGCAACGAGCCAGCGCGCCAATTTATTGGCCCGTGCATTCAATTGCGCAAACGATATACCCTGTTGCGACAGCTGTTGATTTTCAGCACCGAGCGACAAGCTAGTCAATGCAATGGCATCGGGTAGTTTACGAACCCTATTCTCAAAACATTCGACTAATGTTTTTTCACTGCTTGGAAGAGCAGCACGTGTGCCCCAGGAAATTAATTGTGAGTATTCTTCGGGTAATAACACACTGTGTGCTGACAATCGTGTGTCGGGTGTTGTCACACATGCCTCAAACAGGCGCACCAATCGGCGCATATGGTTTTGCACCGTGCCCTGCTGGTATAGGGCGCGACGCCAGGTGGCCTGAAGCTGCAAATTGCCATCGTGAAGTAATGCATCAAACGATAAATCGATTTGCGAGGTGCCATTGAAATGTTTTTTCCAATGTATTTCCAGGCCATCCATGGTTGGTGATTCCATTCCATGGCTAAGAAAGGTCACCATGGTATCCAATAACGGATTGCGCGTTGCGCCGCGAGCAATATGCAAATGATCCAGTAAATGCTCAAACGGAATCTCGGCATGCGCAAATGCTAAGCGACATTGTTTTGCGCAATGATGGGCAAGCTCGCGAAAACTCCAGTGGCTTGCAATCGAAAAGCGCAAGGGCACAACATTGCCAAAATTGCCAATAGCGTTATTCAGCTCAGGCAGGTTTCGATGAGAAGCAATGGTTCCAATGGTGATTTCCGAAGCGCGAGACAGGCGTGTCATCAATAAAGCAATAACAGCGATGATGACTTCAAACGGCGTTAATTGTTCTTGTGTAGAAAATGTGAGAAATGTTGCGGTTACCTTTTTATCTAAAGATTCAGTACACCATTCGCCAGATTCATCATCAACAATGCCTCGTTCAAAATCACGGGGGAAATCCAATGGTTCAGGTAGGGGCGATAGTTGCGATTCCCAGAAAGCCAATGCTGCTGCACGTTTTTCTGAATTAATGTCCCATTGCAATCTATGCCAATAGGCAAAGTCCACATATTGCAATGGAATTGGTAGGGGGTGGTCGTGCTGCGCTCTGAGAAAAAGATTGTAACCAGTGGCCAGCTCATGTGAAAAAATGCCAAATGAAGGCCCATCCCAAACAATATGCTGACCAACCATCACCAATACATGGTGTGCATGATTTAGCTTTACAAGCACCAGCCTTAATGGGCTTTTAGACATTAGATCAAAAGGTGCTGTGCTGGCTTGTTGTGCAATGTCTTGTAAACCTATTTCCTGCTCGGCAGGTAAACATTTACTGATGTCTTCTGTATGCCAATCGGGGGGAAGGTGCGGCAGAATTTTTTGCCGTGCATTACCATTCTCATCAACATAATAAGTCGTTCGAAATATGCTGTGCCGCTGTGTGATTTTCTCCGCACTGTGCTGTAGGGCGACGGCATCCAGATTGCCGTGTAAATGCCACAAGACACAAACATTATAGGCCGAGGCGGCTGGATCCAGTCTGTGTAAAAACCACATTCTTTCTTGTGCATTTGAAAGTGGTATCTCCCTATTTTCAGGTGCAACGGGAATAGTGCGCCCAGCGATTCCATCGTTTTTTCCAAGTGCATCATTAGCCAAAAGCAGCCCGCGTGATGCTGCCAAACGCTGTGCCAGTTTCCGTCTTAATTCATCTGTTGCCATTGTCACATCCCGTTGCAAAAACAATCTTAATCTACATGAAAAATTGTGTCATTTAATAAACTTAATGCTAGTTGTAATTAAAATAATAATCATTTACATTTGAAAATGTACACAAGATTTTCAAAAAAATATTGTTTTGTCGCTTAAATCATTAAGGAGCCTTGCAGAGATGACAGTTGATATATTGGAACCATCAAAAAGCTTCGTATTTACCCAATCACAACGGCTCGAATATGCCGCCGCTCTCGCCAACAGTAATTTGTTTCATGATTATTTAATTTATGAGCAGGGTGGCGAGTGTTGGTTTGGTGGTGGCGTAGTACGTTCAATTACTTTGTTTGCAGATCGCTTGGAAAGTCGTGATGGCGATGTAACAACAACTCATAAAGTGAATAGCGAAGATCTCTGTCAGGCACTTTCCAAAGAATTGGCAAGGTGGCCTGGCCAATGGCAGGCCGGTGGTTGGGCGTGCTTTGAGTTGGCATACGCACTGAAAGCTCCTCATTTATTGACAGAGGAGGAGCGGATGGGAGCTGTTCCTCTTCTGTATCTTTGTCAGCCTGAAGTTTCTGTGTCATTAAACAAAGATGTCACTCGTGTTGTAACAGAGAGTCCGCATTTGGAGCGACAAGTGAAAGCGTTGCTAAACCGCTTGCCATCCCAGCCTGGGTACTCCGCCGCAAGTGTGGAAATTACAGATGACCCAATGTATCTGGATGCTGTTAGCAAGGCATTGGATAGCATTCATGATCGAACACTTGAGAAAGTAATTCTCTCACGAAAGTTAATACTTGATTTCACACCGGATTTTGTAACTACCTGGTTGCTTGGCCGTCGGCAAAATAATCCGTCGCGCTCATTTTCATTGCGCCTTGCCGGTTGGCAGGCGAGTGGATTTAGTCCTGAAATTGTCGTGTCTGTTGACAGGAATGGCTGCGTCACTACCGAGCCGCTTGCTGGAACCCGGCGTATGGATGGTTTAGCCAATGAGGATTTGTTGCGTTTTAATGAATTGTATAGTGATCCAAAAGAAACTCATGAACATGCAATTTCAGTGCGTTTGTCGTTTAGTGAAATGCAGGAGGTGTGCACATCATCAACCGTGGCAGTTCGTCAGTTTATGGAGCGAAAAGAGCGCGGTTCAGTGCAGCATCTTGCTTCAACAGTGTGTGGTGAATTAAAAGCTGACTTTAACGCATGGCACGCATTTGCCAGTTTGTTTCCTGCCGTTACGGCTTCTGGTATTCCAAAGCGAGAGTCATTTGCAGAAATTCGTCGTCATGAAAATGAGAGTCGTGGTCTTTATGCCGGGGCCGTTTTACGTGTTGGTTATGATGGCGCGTTGGATGCGGCACTTGTATTGCGCAGCTTATTTGGCCATAAACAAAAAGCATGGTTACAAGCTGGTGCCGGTGTTGTTGGCGCCTCTCACCCTGAGCGAGAACTGATGGAGACAACAGAAAAACTAGGCAGTGTTGCTCCTTGGGTTGTGAAACCTGCCCAATAATATTATGGGGTGATGAGGAAATAATCGAGCTGCAGAATATTTGATTTCGGTTTTACAAAAAACATAGGCAGAGATAATGGAAAATTCTAAGGAATCAGTAATTTATGATCTGGTTGGCGTTGGATGCGGCCCATCAAATCTTGCTTTGGCTATTGCTTTGGATGAAAAGAAAGAACGTTATCAAGCATTGAATGCGGTTTTTCTTGAGAAGCAAGCCAGTTATTGCTGGCATGGCAATACCATGACAAGCCAAAGTGATTTGCAGATATCCTTTTTGAAGGATTTGGTTTCGTTGCGCTCTCCTACAAGTCCATTTTCATTTATTAATTATTTACATGCACATGGTCGGTTGGTTGATTTCATTAATTTGGGAACATTTTATCCAAGCCGCCTTGAGTTTAATGATTATCTGTGTTGGGTTGCCCGCCATTTCTCCCGACAATGTTGTTATGGCGAAGAGGTGATCTCGATAGTGCCAGTGATATCACATGGAGAGGTAAAAACATTGAATGTACTTTCATGTGATAGTCACGGTAAAAAAACGGTGCGTGAAACACGATCTTTGGTGGTTAGTGCAGGTGGATCACCTAATATTCCGGAGATATTTCAGCGTTGCGGGACGGATAAACGAATTTTTCATCACGCTCATTATTTGTCTGCAATGACTGATATAAAGCAGAGCGGTATTGCTCCTTTGAGAGTAGCAATTGTTGGTGCTGGGCAGAGTGCTGCTGAGGTGTTTTTGGATTTGGATAACAACTATCCTTCTGCCAAGGTGGATTTAATTACCAGAAGTTTCTCACTAAAACCTGCCGATTCCAGCCCCTTTGTTAATGAAGTGTTCGCTCCTGCTGCGACTGATCTCGTATTCAAGCAATCCTCTGCCGAACGTGAGCAGTGGCTACGCGAATACCGGCACACCAATTATGCCGCTGTAGATATGCCTATGATTGAGCAGATATATCGCATCCTTTACAAGCAAAAAGTATCTGGTGTTATTCGTCATTCATTTCGCAGTTCAAGCGTGATTGATGGTGTAAACACCACAAACAAATGTATTGAGTTATCGATTAATAATCTTGCTACCGGTGCACGAGAGCGCCATGAATATGATGTCGTGATATTGGCGACCGGTTATCAACGCCAGAAACACCGCGAATTGCTTGCGCCGTTAGGCGAATTTATGAATGGCTGTGAGGTTGATCGTAACTATCAAGTAAAAACGAGGGAAAACTTCCATGTACCTATTTTCCTTCAGGGGTACTGTGAGTCCACTCATGGATTAAGTGACACATTGTTGTCTGTGCTGGCTATTCGCTCAGATGAAATATCATCTTCACTCTATGCTTTGCTGGGAAAGGCAAGGCACAACTCTAAAACCTCTACCCACAATCTGGATGCGATAGAGTTACTTTGATGGCAGTTGACCTTAGCAACAGCGAATCTGATCACTAGCGTCGTTTAAACCGAATCGCCGTGCCGCCGCCGGACTTTAAATCCAGCTCTAGCGTCGTTTTGGCGGTGACGTTCATGCGTTT
>JACCDS010574082.1_pt1 | contig 20882 bp, 19 predicted proteins | sample 7446441 | NCBI WGS metagenome assembly JACCDS01 (sample SAMN15323445, study PRJNA562643) | freshwater metagenome | isolation source: river surface water | place: USA:Blue River Watershed | collected 2017-08-17 | reverse complement strand
GGTGGAGTTTGCCGATCGTTCGATGGAAGCGGTCTGCTACTACGCGTACATGGCCTCGACCGAGCTGGCCGAGGAGCGTGGCTCGTACAGCTCGTACCGCGGCTCGCTGTGGGACCGTGGCATCCTGCCGCAGGATTCGCTGAAGCTGCTGGCCGAAGAGCGCGGCGGCTACCTTGAGGTCGATACCTCCGAGACCATGGACTGGGCTTCGCTGCGCGACCGGATCAAGCGTTACGGCATGCGTAATTCGAACTGCGTGGCGATTGCGCCGACCGCGACCATCTCGAACATCATCGGGGTGTCCGCCTGCATCGAGCCGACCTACCAGAACCTGTATGTGAAGTCGAACCTGTCCGGCGAATTCACCGAGATCAACGAGTACCTGGTACGCGACCTGAAGGCTCGCGGCCTGTGGGACGAAGTGATGATCGCCGACCTGAAATACTTCGACGGCAGCCTGGCCCGCATCGACCGCATCCCGCAAGACCTGCGCGAGATCTATGCGACCGCGTTCGAAGTCGATCCGAGCTGGCTGGTGGAGGCCGCATCGCGCCGCCAGAAGTGGATCGATCAGGCGCAGTCGCTGAACATCTACATGGCTGGTGCATCGGGCAGGAAGCTGGACGAGACCTACAAGCTGGCCTGGCTGCGCGGACTGAAGACCACGTACTACCTGCGCACGATCGGCGCGACGCATGCGGAAAAGTCAACGACCAAGACAGGCGCGCTAAATTCGGTATCGTCCGACATGCCGGCTACAGCCGCGGCGAGTGCAGCAGCAGCCCCCTCGACGTTGGTCGCACCGGCTGCGCCGGCGGTGACCGACGGCGCGGCCTGCTACCTGCGGCCGGGTGACCCGGGCTTCGAGGAGTGCGAGGCCTGCCAGTAAGCGACAGCAGCCGGCCGGCGATCGACAGGAGTTCGATCAATCCGGCCGGCGAGCAAAGAACTATCCTTACCCACACAAGCAACAAAGGACGACACCATGCTTTCATGGGATGACGAAACCGTAGCGCCGGCACCGGCAGCACGTGCTGCCCAACCCATACCTCAGCTGCAGCCGGTGACTCCGGTAGCGACGTTCGCGACGCACGCGGATGCGGCCCTCGACCCCGGTATCCTCGCGCGCCCGGCGGCGTCAGCGGACACCAGCGGCCGCGTGCAGGCTGTCGACAAGCGCATCATCAACGGCGCTACCGACGTCAACCAGCTCGTGCCCTTCAAATACAAATGGGCGTGGGACAAATACCTGGCTGGCTGCGCCAACCACTGGATGCCGCAGGAAATCAACATGCAGCGCGACATCGAGCTGTGGAAGAACCCGAACGGCCTGACCGAGGACGAGCGCCGTCTGGTCAAGCGCAACCTCGGCTTTTTCGTGACGGCCGACTCGCTGGCAGCCAACAACATCGTGCTCGGTACCTACCGTTTCATCACCGCGCCCGAGTGCCGGCAGTACCTGCTGCGCCAGGCGTTCGAGGAAGCGATTCATACCCATGCTTACCAGTACATCGTTGAATCGCTCGGTCTGGACGAAGGTGAGATCTTCAATGCGTACCATGAGGTCGCATCGATCCGTGACAAGGACGAGTTCCTGATCCCCTTCATCGACACACTGACCAATCCGCAATTCAAGACCGGCACACCCGAAGCAGACCAGCAGCTGCTGAAGTCGCTGATCGTGTTCGCGTGCCTGATGGAAGGTCTGTTCTTCTATGTCGGCTTCACGCAAATTCTCGCGCTGGGTCGTCAGAACAAGATGGTCGGCGCCGCTGAGCAGTACCAGTACATTCTGCGCGACGAGTCGATGCATTGCAATTTCGGGATCGATTTGATTAATACAATCAAGTTAGAGAACCCGCATTTGTGGACGCCGGCATTCAAAGAAGAGATAAAAGCGTTGTTTTTGCACGCAGTGGAGTTGGAATATCGTTACGCTGAGGATACAATGCCGCGTGGCGTGCTGGGCCTGAACGCTCCAATGTTCAAAGGCTACTTGCGATTCATCGCAAATCGGCGTGCAACGCAGATCGGTCTTGAAGCGCTGTTCGAGCAGGAAGAAAATCCCTTCCCGTGGATGAGCGAGATGATCGATCTGAAAAAAGAACGTAATTTCTTCGAGACCCGCGTCATCGAGTATCAGACCGGTGGCGCGTTGAGCTGGGATTGATGTTCGACGGTGGCTGCGCAGTGGCGGCCACCCGAAGTTTCTGAAGACAGTCGGCTTAGCTGGCTGTCGATGGGAAGAAGCTGAAAGAGGAAAGGCAGAAGCTGTACTTGATGGACAGTACCCGACCTAACCCGACTTTTTTGACTGCACTCCCTTGCCCGAATATGTCGGGCAAGGCAGCGTATTCTTCGAAAAAAGATTTGGCCTTCCTGCAACTGAATTCCGACGCCGGCATTGCTGCCGGCGTTTTTTTTAGCCAGCCCGAACGTCACGTATTGGCCTGACGCGTACGGCTCGTCATGGCGAGACCATGAGGGCGGCGTACTGAGGTAAATCGTGCAAGGTGTGAGCATCATTGCAGCATCGCTGCCGATGAGGTTGTCACCCCGGACGGCTGGCTGAGTTAGCTGAAGTGCTGCATCGACGAGGAGATGCAGCAGTTCAGCTGGTGCCGCATTCATTAGCGCAAGCAGGCAGCAAGTGCTTGCGCCGATGAATAATCCGCCCTGGCCCTGTGCCCGGTCGGGTTTCCTACTTGTACCTAGTGATATCAGATCACGTGAAGGAGAACGAAATGGCAACAGCTAAGAAAAAACCTGCAGCAAAGAAGAAGGCGGCAGCCAAGAAGCCGGTAGCAAAGAAGGCCGCGGCCAAAAAGCCGGCAGCAAAGAAAGTCGCTAAGAAAGCCGTAGCGAAGAAGCCGGCAGCGAAGAAAGTCGCCAAGAAAGTCGCGAAGAAGGCTGTAGCGAAGAAGCCGGCGGCGAAGAAGGTTGCCAAGAAAGCGGTAGCGAAGAAGAAGCCAGCAGCCAAGAAGGTTGCGAAGAAAGCCGTAGCGAAGAAGCCGGCAGCGAAGAAGGTCGCCAAGAAAGCTGCCAAGAAGCCGGCAGCGAAGAAGGCCGCTAAGAAAGCCGTAGCGAAGAAGCCGGCAGCCAAGAAAAGCGCAGCTAAAAAAGCTGCGCCTAAAAAAGCAGCCGCAAAAAAAAAGTCGGTAGCTAAGAAACCGGCCGCTGCACCAGCATCGTCTGCAAAGACTGTGCTGAGCCCGGCAGCTGCATGGCCGTTTCCGACCGGCGTGCGCCCGTAAGCCGTTCCGGTTTGGCGGCCTGAACTGTTTCAGGCAAAATCACCGCTGCATGCCCTCCGGGCTGCAGCGGTTTTTTTCACCCATGCTGAGCGCTTGCCTTGTCTGAGTCTCGCCAACCGCGATCTCACTGGCCGGCGCTTCTCTACCTTGACCAGCGGTGAGCGCGTGATCTACTCAATCTTCAGTCTTGTCATCGATACTATCGCGAGCATACTCGCCGGCCTGCTGCTGATCCGATTCTGGATGCAGGCAGTGCGTGTGCGTCCGCCGCACTCGCTGGGACAATTCATCTTTCGGCTGACCGACTGGCTGGTGCTGCCTTTACGGAAGGTGTTGCCCGGCGTCGCGGGCTATGACTGGGCGAGTCTGATCGGGGCTTGCGTAGTGCTGCTGGCGTCGACGGCGATACAGCTGGGCGTGCGTTCGGCCTTCGTCGCTGATCAATGGCTGCTGCTGTCGCTGCTGGCATTGGTGCATGCGATCGCTTATGGACTGATCGGCCTGATTATTCTCGAAGTGATACTCAGCTGGGTGAATCCGCACGCACCGATCGCACCGACCGTGCGTGCCCTGACGGATCCGCTGCTCGGGCCATTCCGCCGGATGCTGCCTTCGCTTGGCGGCATCGATCTGTCCCCTGTGCTTGCGTTTCTCGTGCTGCGGATTTTGGTGTTCGTTGCCGAGAGTCTGGTCTACGGAATGTACTGATCGCCGACAAGGCGAAGGCCGCAAGGTCCGCCCTACGGCGTCAGAAACGGTAGCCGAATTCTTTCTCAAAGCGTTGTTCGATCTGTTCCAGTGTCGGTGCGTGATTCTGGCCGCCCTGACTTTCGATTTTCAGCGCGCCCATCAGTGATGCCAGCCGGCCGGTGGTCATCCAGTCCATACCACGCGTGAGACCGAACAGCATGCCCGCGCGGAATGCGTCGCCGCAGCCGGTCGGGTCGACGACACGTTCGACCTTTACCACCGGGATATCGAACTTGCCATCCGCGGTGAAGATCTCGGCCCCCTGCTCGCCGCGGGTGACCACCAGCGCGGACACGCGCTCGGCGATTTCCTGCAGCGTCAGTCCGGTACGCTCGGTGAGCAGCTCGGCCTCGTAGTCGTTGACCGCGACATAGCTTGCCAGCTCGATGAACTCTTTCAGTTCGTCGCCGCTGAACATCGGAAGGCCCTGACCCGGATCGAAAATGAACGGGACACCTAGCGCGGCGCAATCGCGTGCATGTTCGACCATGCCATCACGGCCGTCGGGCGCAATGATCGCAAACTTCACATTTCCGGCGTCCTTCACCTTGTTGTGATGTGAATTCGACATCGCGCCCGGATGAAAGGCCGTGATCTGGTTGTTGTCGGCGTCGGTGGTGATAAACGCCTGTGCGGTATACGCGTTGTTGTAGGAACGGATGCAGCGCGTCGTGATGTCGAGCTGGCCGAGACGATCCAGATAGGACCCGCCGTCCTGCCCCAGCGTGGCCATGATCAGTGGTTCGCCACCGAGCAGTTTCAGGTTGTACGCGATATTGCCGGCGCAGCCGCCGTACTCGCGGCGTATGCCCGGCACCAGGAACGCGACATTAATTTTGTGCAGCTGATCTGCCAGCAGCGCTTCGGAGAAGCGGCCATGGAAAGACATGATGGTGTCGAAGGCGAGTGAGCCGCAGATCAGTGAGGTCATGACAGAAAGAGAAGGATACGGAAATCAGTGGTGGAACAGGGTCATCTCGAAGCCGGCCGGTGCGTCGCCCGACAGATCGAACGGAATCCGTATTTCTATTTCGGAGTGCGGCTGCATGCCGGTCGGCAGGTCTTCCGCACGCAGATACTGCGCCGGCAGAAAGACCTTGCGCACGAAGATCTTGCCGGCCGTGTCTTTCAGTCGCAGCTCGATCGATGGCCACGCCTGGGCGGTGTCGCCCTGATTGCGCATCAGTGCAATCAGCGTCAGCCGCTGCGCGAGCTGCAAGCCGCTTGTCGCAGACAGCGGTGACTCCTGGGCATTGATCGGAGCCGGCAGCGACGATATGTCGAGCCGGCTGCCTGTCAGCGACAGTTTGTCCAGCTGCATCGGCAAACGTATCGTGCAACCGAGCTTCACGCAGAGGTTGCGCAGTTGTCGCGCGGCCTGCGGTGAGCGTGCGGCGATATCGTTGCGGAAGGTATAAACGAGTTGTGCGGCGAGCGCGAGAGTCAACAACGGAATGCCAATCCACAGCCCTATTTTCCAGAGACGCTGCCGGCGGTCACGCTGACGTGCGCTCTGAACGAAGCCGGGCTCCTGCGGTGCAGCGGCTTCCACCGGTTCGTACGCCACATCGTCACGGGCAACGCCAGAGGTATAGGGGGTGGCTTCAACCGCCTCGGATTCGGCAAGGCTCGCACCTTGCGGGCCCGACCAGGGCGCTGCCCTCAGGTCGGCGATCGCTTGCGACAACGCATCCAGCTCGGCCTGCATCGATTTGCCGGTCGCGGTATCGGGCTGGTCACTGCTAAGCAGATCGGCATCGACATCGGCCACCGCGGCCGTTTCTGCCGCATTGTCTGAATAGCCCGGCGTCTGCAACGCGGTGTCAGCCGTCGCCGTCAGCGGTGCCGAGTCGCTGTAGTCAAACAGCTGGTCGATGCCATCAAAGCTTTGCTGGCAAACGCCGCAGCGGACCTGGCCGCCACGCCGCTCCAGCTGTGCCGGCGTCACACGGAACGATGTCTGGCAATGCGGGCAGCGAGTGGCGAACTGTTCCATGCTCATGGCTCCTTTCGACCGGCCAGTGCAACCCAGCCTTCGCGTTCAGCCCACACCGACAGGACAATATGGGGGGCATACGCGGCGATCACTTCGTCAGCCTGTCTCGCTAGCACGCCCGACAGTACCAGTGCGCCGCCCGGTGCGACCCGGCCGCACAGCATCGGTGCCATCAGCTTCAGGGGCCCGGACAAGATATTGGCCGCGACGATATCGTAGCAGGTGGATTCATGCTCGGCGCCGAAAGCCTCCGGCAGGAACCAGCCGATGTCATCGCAGTGATTGCGCTGGCCATTGTCACGCGCGGAGAGGATCGCCTGCGGATCGATATCGACACCATCGACTGGCGATGCGCCCAGCTTGTGAGCCAGCATCGCGAGAATACCCGAGCCGCAGCCGTAATCGAGCAGCGAGCGGCCGGCAACGACATGCTGCTCCAGCCATTCCATGCACAGCCGCGTGGTTGGGTGGCTGCCGGTGCCGAATGCAAGGCCAGGATCGAGCTCGAGTATCAGCGCACTCGGGTCCGGCGCATCATGCCAGCTAGGCACCACCCAGATATTTTCCCCGATCGGGATCGGGTCAAACTGTGACTGGGTGACACGCACCCAGTCCTGCTCGGCGACGCTGCGCAGCGTGAACGGCAATTGCGGGCCCAGCCCGCATTGCTCACCCGCTTCACGCACCAGCGCCTGTGCATCAGTGCCATCGTCGGTCAGCGCGACCACGCGGCTACGGTCCCACGCATGCTGTTCCGGCTCCATACCCGGCTCGCCAAACAGCGGGCGCTCGGCATCGGTGCCTTCGTCTGCATCTTCCACCGACACCGATAGCGCACCCACTTCCATCAGCGCATCCGACAGTTGCTCGGCATGCGCGCGCGGCGCCTCGATGACGATTTCAGTCCAGCTCATTCAGATCGCTTTCAGATCACTTCTTGTTCGCGAGCTTTTGCTCGAGATAATGGATGTTGGTGCCACCTTCGGCGAAACGGCTGTCGGTCATCAGCTCGCGATGCAGCGGGATATTGGTGAGGATGCCCTCGACCACCATCTCCGACAGTGCAATCTGCATGCGGCGGATCGCCTGCTCGCGCGTGGCGCCGTACGAAATCACCTTGCCGACCATCGAGTCGTAATGCGGCGGGACGTAGTAGCCGGCGTACGCATGCGAGTCGACGCGGATACCCGGGCCGCCCGGTGCGTGCCACGCCTGGATACGACCCGGCGACGGAATGAATTTGAACGGATCCTCCGCGTTGATACGGCACTCGATCGCATGGCCCTTGAGGACGATGTCACGCTGCCGGTAACGCAGCTTCTCGCCGGCGGCAATGCGGATCTGCTCCTGCACGAGGTCAATGCCAGTGATCAGTTCTGTCACCGGGTGCTCGACCTGAATACGGGTATTCATTTCGATGAAATAGAACTCGCCGTCTTCGTAGAGGAATTCGAACGTGCCTGCACCGCGGTAGCCGATCTTGCGGCAGGCTTCCGCGCAGCGGTCGCCGATCTTCTCGATCAGCTTGCGTGGAATGCCCGGTGCCGGTGCCTCCTCGATCACTTTCTGGTGACGGCGCTGCATCGAGCAGTCGCGCTCGCCAAGCCAGATCGCATTTTTGAATTCATCGGCCAGGATCTGGATTTCCACGTGGCGCGGATTTTCCAGATACTTCTCCATATAGACTTCCGGGTTGCCGAACGCGGTACCGGCCTCGGTCTTGGTCATCGTGACCGCGTTCAGCAGCGCCGCTTCGGTATGCACCACGCGCATGCCACGACCGCCGCCACCACCGGCAGCCTTGATGATGACGGGATAGCCGATGCGTCGTGCCGTCTGCACGATCACTTTCGGATCATCCGGCAGCGCGCCATCCGAGCCCGGCACGCAAGGCACGCCGGCTTTGATCATCGCCTGCTTGGCCGATACCTTGTCGCCCATCAGACGGATCGAATCGGAACGCGGGCCGATGAACACAAAGCCCGACTGCTCGACACGCTCGGCGAAGTCCGCGTTCTCCGAGAGGAAGCCGTAGCCCGGATGGATTGCTTCGGCGTCAGTCACTTCAGCCGCGCTGATGATCGCCGGCATCGACAGATAGCTTTGCGCCGATTGCGCAGGACCGATGCAGACCGATTCGTCGGCCAGCTTCACGTATTTTGCTTCGCGGTCGGCCTCGGAGTGCACGACGACCGTCTTGATGCCCATCTCGCGGCACGCGCGCTGAATGCGCAACGCGATTTCACCACGATTGGCAATGAGTATTTTTTCAAACATTTTGAAGGGCGCCGATGGGAGGCGCTTGCAGCGACGGCCGGAGCCGCGTCTCTGCAGGCGCGATCCGGATTAACCGATGATGAACAGCGGCTGGCCGTATTCGACCGGCTGACCGTTCTCGACGAGGATCTGCTTGATCGTGCCGCTCGCGTCGGCGTCGATCTCGTTGAGCAGCTTCATTGCTTCGATGAGGCACAGGGTGTCGCCTTCCTTCACGGTCGAACCAATGTCGACGAAGGGCGCGGCACCTGGCGCGGAGGCCCGATAGAACGTGCCGACCATCGGTGACTTGACCACATGGCCTGCCGGCACTGCCTCGGCTGCCGGTACAGCTGCCGGCGCGGCGGCTGCGGGCGCCGCCGGTGCTGCCGCAGCGGGAGCCGCCGGTGCAGCTGCCGCCGGCATCATCACGACCTGGCTTTGCTGCGCCGGAGGGGCGTTCTTCACGATCCGGACCTTGCTTTCGCCCTCGGTGACTTCCAGTTCCGAGATGTCGGATTCAGCCACGAGGTCGATTAGTGTCTTAAGTTTTCTTAGATCCATGGGGGTCTGCCTGCAAGGTTGATAAGTACCGGTGCCGCAGCGGCTTCTCTGTCGGGAGAAGCAATGATGGGTTGCCGCAGGACGCCCGGTGTTGCCTAAATTTTGTGCAGCGCGAAGTCGATCGCATGGCGATAGCCATCGGTGCCGAGTCCGCAGATAACGCCAACCGCCAACTCCGACAGATACGAGTGATGACGGAAGCTTTCGCGTCGATGCACATTCGAGATATGCACTTCAATGAACGGAATCGCCACGCCGGCGAGCGCATCGCGCAGGGCGACGCTGGTATGCGTCAGCCCGCCGGGGTTGATAACGATCCCGTCCACGCCTTCGCCGCGCGCTGCATGAATGCAGTCGAGCAGCAGCCCTTCATGATTGCTCTGGAAATGGGCGAGCGATGCACCCGCTGCTTGCGCTTGCGCGACGGCTGCACGCTCAATTTCCGCAAGTGTCGTCGATCCGTAGACTTCCGGCTCACGTGTCCCGAGCAGATTCAAGTTCGGGCCGTTAAGCAAGAGCAGTTTTTTTGCCATCGGATGGGGCGCGTTTTGACGAAGAAGGAGTGATTTTCCTGCAAAATGCGGATCGATGGCAAGCGGAAACACCTATCGGGTCAACAAATTGTCCAAATCGGCGCGCACTTTTTGCATATCCAGCCGGCCCATATAAGTTTTCCTGACGGAACCATCCGGCGCAATCAGTACTGAAAATGGCAATCCGCCGGTGTCGTTACCGAACTGCTTTGATGCTGCGGTCCCGTCCATGCCGCCTACCAGCAGCGGGAAGCTGATCTGGTATTTCTTTGCAAAATCACGGATATTGGACGGGGAATCAATGCCAATGCCAATGACTTGCAGGTTTTTTTGCCCCAGCTCGCTTTGTAGTGCTGACAGCTCCGGCATTTCTGACACGCAGGGCGGGCACCACGTGGCCCAGAAATTCAGCAGGATCAGCTTGCCCTGCCATTCTGACAATTTCCTTTGCTGGCCCTCAGCATCCGGCATCGACAGTTGCATCAGGGCGCCGACTGCGGTCGACGCCGGCGGAGCCGGTTCGTGCCGTTTCATTCCAAAATAAATACCGATGCCGACAAATAGGGCTGCAAAGATGACAAAAGCAGAAAGTTTTTTCATTCTTTTTCTTTATCCAAAAGTGCACGCAAGGCTGGCAAATCGGCCTGTTCCGCCGAGCGACGTCCACCGCCTCGCAGATCATTGCGATCATACAGCGTCAGGTGAACGCCTTCGTTTTTCCACATGAATGACAGGGTTTCAACGTCGCGGTCCGGGTAGCGGAAGTGCGGTGACTCGCTGACTTCGTAATTAATGCCACTGTTCAGCAGGAATACGGCAACGTCCTTGATGCTGTCGACAAACAGCTGCAGGTGGATGTCGGAGTGCTCGGTGGCGGTGCCATTCAGCACGGCGCCAGTCAGTCTCGGGTTAAAGTCGGCCAGCCACTCCATCAGCGCCAGCGCCAGCTCTCGCAAGTGTTGCAGCCGTTCCGCGTGCTCTTCACCGAAAAACAAGGCCTGATATTCGCGGACCTGATCTTCAATCTGCGCGTTATCCGGCAGGATGTCGCCGCGCACCTTCTGGTTTCCGAGGACGAGCCTGGCGGCCTTGCGCTTGGCGGTGCCATAGTCGGCGCCATCCTCGGCAATCATGCGCGCTGCGGCAGCAGCGATTTCGGCGCGCAGCATTTCAGCGTCGCCGGGGGTGTGAATGGCCATGGGAGAGTGATCGGAGGTGGCAGGGCAGCGCGGCGGCGGCGCCTTTGCAGGGTTGATCGGAGCGCGCGCCGGCCCGCAGATTCAGCGAATGAGCGCCGGGCACGTCAGGTAAAATCGCGCACTTGTCCAAGCGCACGCGCGACTCTGATTATATGCACATCCACATTCTCGGCATCTGCGGCACCTTCATGGGTGGACTGGCGGCGCTGGCCAAAGCAGCCGGGCACCGGGTGACCGGCTGCGACGCCAATGTCTATCCGCCCATGAGCACGCAGTTGCGCGCGCAGGGCATCGAGCTGATCGAAGGCTTCGGCGCCGATCAGCTGAGCTTGCGGCCCGACCTGTACGTAGTGGGGAACGTGGTTTCCCGCGGCAATCCGCTGATGGAAGCGATCATGGATCGCGGCCTGCCCTATGTCTCCGGTCCGCAATGGATCGGCGAGCACATCTTGCGCGACAAGTGGGTACTCGCGGTCGCCGGCACCCATGGCAAGACCACCACCTCGTCCATGCTGGCGTGGATACTGGAAGATGCCGGATACCATCCGGGCTTCCTGATCGGCGGTGTGCCAATGAATTTCGGCATTTCTGCGCGCATTGGCGGCAAGGAGGGCGACGGCGCCAGCTTTTTCGTGATCGAGGCCGATGAATACGATACCGCCTTCTTCGACAAGCGCAGTAAGTTCGTTCACTACCGGCCGCGCACTGCGATCCTGAACAATCTTGAATACGACCATGCCGATATCTTCCCCGACCTCGGCGCGATCGAGACCCAGTTCCATCATCTGGTGCGTACCGTGCCATCGTGCGGCCGGCTGGTAGTCAATGGCAGCGAGGAATCGCTGGCGCGTGTGATCAGTCGCGGCTGCTGGAGTGACGTCGAATGGTTCGCTGGCGACAGTGGTTGGCGCATGAATGACCATGCGGATGGAAGTTTCGAGGTCCAATTCAATACAGAGCACATCGGCACGGTGCGATGGTCCCTGACAGGAGAACACAATCGCTGGAATGCGATCGCCGCGATCGCTGCCGCCCGCCATGTCGGCGTACCGCCGGCACAGGCGATTGCGTCGCTGGCCGCATTCGATAACGTGAAGCGGCGGATGGAGACGCGCGGTGTCGCCAACGGTGTCACTGTCATCGACGATTTCGCGCACCATCCGACGGCGATTGCCACCACCGTGGCCGGCCTGCGTCGCAAAGTCGGCGATGCGCGCATTCTCGCGGTGCTGGAGCCGCGCTCGAATACGATGAAACTCGGCACGATGAAAGACGCGTTGCCGGGCAGCCTGACCGACGCCGATCTGGTGTTTGGGTATGGCGCGAAAGGGCAGGGCAAGGAGGCGCTCGGCTGGGACCTCGGTGCTGCGCTCGCGCCGCTGGGTGAGCGCGCGCGCGCATTCGATGACTTGTCCCTGCTGGTCGACGCGGTGACTGCGGTTGCAAAGCCCGGCGACTCGATCCTGGTGATGAGCAACGGCGGTTTCGGTGGTGTACACCAGAAACTGCTCGACGCGCTCGCAGCGAAGGCCTAGGCCAGAGGCCGCAAGATCTTGCGAAACATCCTTTACCTGCACGGCTTTCGGTCGTCGCCGGCATCATTCAAGGCGCGTCGCCTGCGGGCGTATTTCACGCAGCGCGGTCAAGCTGAGCGTTTTATTTGCCCGCAGCTGCCGCCGTCGCCGCGCGCGGCGATGACGCTGATACGTGAATGCGTGCGCGGGCTCGGGCTCGGTAGTGAGGCCGGAAACGAGGCCGGAAACGAGGCTGGCAGCGAGGCTGGCAGCGAGGCCAATGGCCTTGCCGTGATCGGCTCGTCACTCGGTGGCTTCTATGCAACCGCGATCGCCGAAGAGACTGGCTGCCGTGCAGTACTGATCAATCCTGCAGTGTGGCCGGCGCGTGACCTCGCTAAATACATAGGCGAGCAGACCGCCTGGCATTCCGACGAGCGCTTCTGGTTTCGTGCCGACTACATCGGCGAACTGCAGGAGCTGACCGTGGCGCAGATCACCCGGCCGCAACGCTACTTGCTGCTGGCGGCCACCGGCGACGAAGTGCTCGACTGGCGCGAGATGACCGCCCGATATCCCGGCGCTAATCAGCACGTGATCGAAGGCAGTGATCACGGGCTGTCCGATTTTGATGACTACCTCGACGAGGTGGTCAGATTTTGTGAAGACGAATGAATTTATTTTTTGAAGAGTCCGGCGATTTCAAGGTCGGTGCGGTGCTGAGCCAGCAGGGCGAGGCGTATCAGGTCGAGACGCCGACAGGCAAGCGCACCAAGGTGCGCGCACGCGATGTGTTGCTGCAGTTCGACACGCCGTCTGCGGCTGACATGATCGCCAGCGCGAACCGGCTGGCGGAAGAAATCGACGTGTCCTTCCTGTGGGAAGTCGCCGGAGAAGAAGAATTCGGCTTTGCCGATCTCGGCAGCGAATATTTCGGCCATGCGCCCAGGCCCGACGAAGCCGCGGGACTGCTGCTGAAGATTGCAGCGTCGCCGATCTATTTCCACAAAAAGGGCAAGGGCCGCTACAAGGCAGCGCCTGCGGCCACGCTGCAGGCGGCACTGGCCGGTATTGAGAAGAAGCGGCTACAGGCGGAACAGCAGACGGCGATGGCCGATGAGCTCAAGGCCGGTCGCCTGCCCGACGCCATGCGGGCCGGAGCACGCCAGCTGCTGACCAAGCCCGACAAGAACAGCATGGAATACAAGGCGCTCGACGCTGCCTGCGCCGACCTGCAGACCACACCGGCGCGGCTGTTGCTGTCGGTTGGTGCGATCGCGTCCGCGAAAGAGCTGCACCTGTCACGCTTCCTGACCGAGCACTTCCCGCGCGGCACAGGCTTTCAGCCGATCAGCTTGCCGGCGCTGCCTGATCTGCCGAAGGCGGATGTGCAGGCTTTCTCGATTGATGATGTCACGACGACCGAGATCGACGATGCGCTGTCTGTGCAGCATCTGGAGGATGGTCGCATTTGCGTCGGTATTCACATCGCTGCACCAGGTCTGGCGATTGCGCGCGGTGATGCGCTCGACGCGATTGCGCGCGATCGCATGAGTACGGTCTATATGCCCGGCGACAAAATCACGATGCTGCCGGACGCGTTGGTCAATCATTTCACGCTGGCCGAAGGCGCGCCGCGTCCGGCGCTGTCGTTATATGCGACGCTCGATCCGCAGGACTGGACCGTGATCGAGACCCGCACGGTAGCCGAGAACGTCACCATAGCGTCCAACCTGCGTCACAACGACCTCGACGAGCAAGTGACTGAGACCGCGCTGGCCGAGGGCAGCGGCGACTATCCGCACAAGGCCGAGATCGCGCTGCTGTGGCAGTGGGCGCAGGCGCTGGAGGCGGGCCGTATGGCCAAGCGTGCCGGCTTCGGGCTGAAGCCGGAGCAGAACAATCGCGTCGATTTCAATTTTTACGTTGATGACGATGTCGTCACGATCACCCGGCGCAAGCGTGGAGCGCCGCTCGACAAGATCGTCGCCGAGCTGATGATCTTCGCCAACAGCACCTGGGGCAAGCTGATGCATGACCATGGTGTGCCCGGCATCTATCGCGCACAAGGCGGCGGCCAGGGCTGGGCCACGCGCATGCAGGTACGGATGCTGACGCATGCAGCACCGCATCAGGGCTTGGGTGTCGATCAGTATGCATGGAGCACATCACCGTTGCGTCGCTATACCGACCTCGTGAATCAGTGGCAGATCCTCGCCTGCGTCAAGGGCGGCGTGACCGCGCCGCTGGTCGCGCCGTTCAAGCCGAAGGATGCGGACCTGTTTGCGATCGTATCGGCCTTCGACAGCGCCTATTCGGCCTACGCGGATTTCCAATCCACGATGGAGCGCTACTGGTGCCTGCGCTGGCTTGCACAACAGCAGGTACGACAGGTCGATGCGGTGCTGCTGAAAGATGAGCTGCTACGGCTGGTCGACATACCACTGGTGCTGCCGATGACGGGTGTGCGTCATGCGCGCGGCACGCAGTTACGGCTGGAGCTGATCGACTGGGACGAGGTCGATCTGTCCGTGCAGGCGCGGGTGCTTGAAGTGACGACGGTATCGCCGGCACTGGCCGACGAGATTGAACTGGAAGAAGCCGATGTGGCGGACGAGGCCGAGCAGGCCGCCGAACAGACGGCAGAGATGCAAGGACAGTCGGCGGCCGATGGTGCTCCCGGTGACATGCCCGGCGATACGTCAGCCGATACGTCAGGCGATACGTCCGGCAGCACCGCCGATGCCGACGACAAACCCGACAAAGCCGGAAACCCGCCCGAGTAATGCACATGATCCGCGTAGCCGCGAGCGAGCGGCAGCTAATGGCCATGGCGATTGCCGTATCGCTCGTTGCACACGTGGTTTTCTTCGCGATCCGTTTCACGCCGCCAGCATCGCCGCGCGCGCTGTCCTTCGACAGTCGCCTGCCGGTGATCCTGGTGAATGCGCGCAGTCACACCGAGCCCTTGCATGCGGAAGCACTGGCGCAAGCCAGCCTCGATGGCGGCGGCGATGCGGAGGCCGGCCGGGTTCGTTCGCCGTTGCCCGACCTAGCGCAGAGCGAAGAAGGTAGCAGGCTCGAAGCGCAACGCCGTCGCGTCGCCGAACTCGAGGGCCGTCAGCAACAGCTGCTGCAGATGCTCGCGCGTCAGTCCGCCGACACAGCCAATGCAACCGCGCCGTCGCAGTCCGCCGCTCGCGAGCGGCGCGAAGACGAACCCGCGCCGTCGATCGCGCGCCGGCAGGCCGAAATTGCGCGCGATATCGCCGACTATCAGGCACGACCGCTGAAAATGTCGTTCTCGCCGCGGTCCCGCGAAGTGCCTTTCGCGCTGTATTACACTGCGCTACAGAAAAAAATAGAACAAACCGGCACGCTGCATTTTCCGCAAAGCGGCGGCGCCCGGATCTACGGTGAACTGATCATGACTATCCCGTTGCGCCAGGACGGCTTTCTTTACGAAGGCGACGGCGGCCCGCGCATCAATCGCAGCTCCGGCAATCCGGCGCTGGACGCTGCCGCACTGGCCATCGTGCGCCGCGCGGCACCGTTCGGCCGCTTGCCTTCCGCGCTCGCGCGGGACCGCAATGAGCCCCGCGAACGAGTTTGGGAGGTCGTCTCCCGCTTCTCTTTCACGCGCGAGCAGCGGCTGGAGACGCAAGCGCAGGTTGAGGGACAGCCATGACGGACCGTTATGTCGTGATTGGTAACCCGATCGTGCACAGTAAATCGCCGCAGATTCATGCGCGCTTCGCGCAGCAGACCGGCGAGGATATCGCGTACGACCGTCTGCTGGCGCCGCTGGACGGATTCGAGGCCAGCGTCCGCGACTTTATCGCCGGCGGTGGCTGCGGTGCAAACGTTACCGTGCCGTTCAAGCTGGAAGCCTTCGCACTGGCCGATGAGCTCAGTCGCCGCGCGCAGGCAGTCGGTGCGGTCAATACGCTGAAGTTCAGTGGTGGCCGCATTTATGGCGACAACACCGATGGGGTCGGGCTGGTGCGCGACATCGTCACGAACGCCGGGGTTGCCGTTGCGGGTTCGCGCGTGCTGCTGTTGGGTGCGGGCGGCGCTGCGCGCGGCGTGATCCTGCCGCTGCTTGAACAGCAGCCCGAGCGCATCGTGATAGCCAACCGTACCTTGTCCAAAGCCGACGAGCTGGTCGCGCAGTTTGCGCAGGGTGACAGCCCATTGTCTGCGGCGCGCTTCGGCGATCTGCATGACCGCTTCGACATCGTGATCAATGCGACCTCGGCCAGCCTGTCGGCCGAGCTGCCGCCGGTGCCGGCCTCGGCATTTTCTTCGGCGACCTTTGCCTACGACATGATGTACGGCGCGGCGCCGACCGTCTTCCTGCAGATGGCTGCTGCTCATGGCGCGCAAGTACGCGATGGTCTCGGCATGCTGGTCGAGCAGGCTGCCGAATCCTTTCTCATCTGGCGCGGCGTGCGGCCCGACACCTTGCCGGTGTACCAGTGGCTGCGGGAGCAGTTGTGAGCCGGCGCCGCAGATTCCTGATGTGGTTCGTTGTCGTGCTGCTGACGCTGGTGGCGTTACTGCAGGCCTGGTACTTCATTCAGATCTGCTGGTGGATCGACCACAACCCGAGTTCGACCGCGTTCATGCGCGAACAGTTGGATCGGCTGCAGCAGAAAAACCCGAACGCAACGCTGAAGCATCAGTGGGTACCATACAACCGGATCTCGAATCATCTGAAGCGCGCGATCATCGCGGCCGAAGATGCGAACTTCGCCGAGCATGAAGGCGTGGATTGGGAAGCACTGCAGAAGGCTTATGAGAAGAACGCGAAGAAGGGCAAGGTCGTGCGTGGCGGGTCGACTATCACGCAGCAGCTCGCAAAAAACCTGTTCCTGTCCGGCGAGCGAAGCTACGTGCGCAAGGCGCAGGAGATGGTGATTACCTTCATGCTCGAAGCCATGATGGATAAGCGCCGTATCTTCGAGATCTATCTGAACGTGGTCGAGTGGGGCAATGGCGTCTTTGGCTGCGAAGCCGCATCGCGTAAATATTTCGGCAAGCCGGCCGCCGCGCTCGGCCCGGCCGAAGCGGCGCGGCTGGCCGTGATGCTGCCGAACCCGCGCTTCTTCGGACGGCACCTCGATTCGAACTATCTCGCACGGCGTTCGTCCTTGATTCTGCTACGGATGAGTAGCTCGGACCTGCCTTGATGCGACCGGCTCTTCGGAAGGGGCTGCCATCAAGCCTTGCCTGCCTGCGCGCAAAAAAAGTACACTCTTACTGTTTTGAACAACGGAGACACCCCTTGGGCAGTCCCACCTCACCTTATCGATCGCCGTTCGGCGGCTCGCTCGTAAGCTGACGCTTTCCCTCGCGTTCCGCTTGCCTCGGGTCCGCCGACGGCAAGCGGGCGCATGGCCGATACAGGCCACGCTCCCTGTAACGTAATCACTTGATATCCGCGCGCCCCGGCGCGCGGGCATGCCGCAGATCAGCGGCCGGGAGAGCTGATGATTAATGTATTCGTGCTGCAAAACGGGCGGCTCAGCCAGCTCAACATCGAGACGCGCGCTGACCTCGAGCGCGCAACGCCGATCTGGGTTGACCTGACCGACCCCAGCGATGAAGAGCGCGACTGGGTGCGTGGCATTTACGGTGTCACGCTGCCGGATGAAGACGATGTGAAGGACATTGAGGCGTCGGCGCGTTATTACGAAGCCAACAACGGCGACCTGCACCTGCGCTCCGACTTCCTGCTGGAGGAGGACGAAGGCGAATCACGCGTAGTGACGGTCGCGTTCATTCTCGCGAAAGACATGCTGTTCTCGATGCATAGCGATGACCTGCCGGTATTCCGGCTGGTGCGCATGCGCGCGCGTTCGCGCCCCGGCTCGATTGGCGATTTTAAGGATGTACTGCTGGACCTGTATGCGACCGACGTCGAGTACTCGGCTGATGCGCTCGAGGGTATCTACCAGAATCTGGAAGAAGTCAGCCGCAGCGTACTGCAGAAAGAATTCAGCGATGCCGATGCGGCCGAGTCGCTGTCGGCCATGGCGCGCGAGGAAGACTTGAACGGCCGCATTCGTCGCAACATGATGGATACCCGGCGCGCCGTCAGCTTCATGATGCGCGGCCGGCTGCTGAATTCCGATCAGTTCGATGATGCGCGGCAGATCCTGCGCGACATCGAATCGCTCGATGGTCACACCGCTTTCCTGTTCGAGAAGATTAACTTCCTGATGGATGCGACCGTCGGCTTCATCAACATCAACCAGAACAAGATCATCAAGATCTTCTCGGTTGCGTCGGTCGCCTTCCTGCCGCCAACGCTGATTGCGAGCATCTACGGGATGAATTTCCGCCTGCTGCCGGAGCTGGACTGGTCGTTTGGCTATCCGTTTGCGCTTGCGCTGATGATTGCGAGTGCGGTGACGCCGTTCTGGTATTTCAGGCGGCGGGGATGGTTGAAGTAGGTTCTGATTGATAAGGCATGGCCCCCGGCCTGCAGGTCGGGGGCCAGCATCTTCGGTCTTTATCCGTTCAGCTTCGCAAACGCCCCACGTGCCGCCGCAATCGTCTCATCGATCACCGCATCCGTATGCATCGCCGACACAAAGCCGGCTTCGAAAGCGGACGGCGCGAGATACACGCCGGCATCCAGCATCGCATGGAAGAAGGTGTTGAAGCGGGCCTTGTCGCAGCCCATCATCTGCGCGTAGTTCTCCGGCAGCTTCGCAGTGAAGTAGATGCCAAACATGCCGCCGACCGCATCCGCGCAGAATGCTTCGCCGGCGTCCTTTGCAGCGGCTGACAGTCCGTCGGTCAGCTTCTTCGTCTGCGCGCCCAGCTGCTCGTAGAAGCCCGGCTGCTGGATGATCTTCAGCGTGCTCATGCCGGCCGCAACCGCGACCGGATTGCCCGACAGCGTGCCGGCCTGGTAGACCGGGCCCAGCGGCGCCAGATGCTTCATCAGATCCGCACGTCCGCCGAAGGCTGCGACCGGCAGGCCGCCGCCGATCACCTTGCCCAGCACCGTCATGTCCGGCTGAATGCCATACAGCGCCTGTGCGCCGCCGAGCGCGACACGGAAGCCCGACATCACTTCATCAAACATCAGGATCGCGCCATGCTGCGTGCACAAACGGCGCATCGTCTGCAGGAATTCGGGGGTGGCGCGCAGCAGGTTCATGTTACCCGCGACCGGCTCGACGATCACCGCAGCGATACGGTCGCCCATCTTCGCGAACGCATCTTCCAGCTGCGCGCTGTCGTTATAGTCGAGCACCATCGTGTGCTTCGCAAAATCCTCGGGCACACCGGACGACGTCGGGTTGCCGAAGGTCAGCAGGCCGCTACCGGCCTTGACCAGCATCGAGTCTGCATGGCCGTGATAGCAGCCTTCGAACTTGATAACGAGGTCGCGTCCGGTCGCGCCGCGCGCGAGACGCAAGGCGCTCATTGCCGCTTCGGTACCGGAAGACACCAGCCGTACTTGCTCGATTGACGGCACTAGCTTGCAGATCTCTTCGGCCATCAGGATCTCGCCCTCGGTCGGCGCGCCGAAGGACAGTCCGTTCGCGGCTGCCGCCTGCACGGCACGGATCACCTCCGGATGCGCATGGCCGACAATGGCCGGGCCCCAGGAACCGATATAGTCGATATAGCGCTTGCCATCCGCATCCCAGAAATGCGGACCTTCGGCGCGCGTGATGAAGCGTGGCGTGCCGCCGACCGAGCGGAAGGCGCGCACCGGTGAGTTCACGCCGCCGGGCGTGCTGCGCTGTGCGCGGGCGAAAAGGGTATCGTTATTGGACACGTTGGCCTCTCTTGTCTCTGCAGTCTCGGAAAAAGGATCAGGGGTCAGGGTTCGGCGTTGCCGTTGCCCTCGCTGTTGCCCGCATTGGCGTCCGGCTCGCGCGCCCAGAAGTAGCGGTCCGGTATCAGCTTGCCCATGCCGAGCCGCTGGGCATTGCCGAGCGCGGCATTGGTGAATTCTTCGGCTTCCGGTACCGCCTCGGGTACGTCAAGCCCGTTGGCAAGCAGCGCGGTGATCGTGGCCGACAGCGTATTGCCAGCGCCAATGAACGGGCCCGCCTGACGCTGCCAGTCGTCCTTGCGCACCAGGCCGTCGCCGCCGAACAGCGCATTGCCGACGCTATGCGCATCGCCGGGCATCGCGGTGACTAGCACATACTCGCAGCCGAATTCGATCAGCTGCATAGCATCGGCTTCCAGCATGTCTTCTTCGCTGTCGTCGCGCCAGGTTTCGGCCAGCAGTGCCAGCTCGTCGGTCGATACTTGCAGTACCGTCGTCTGCGGTACCAGCAGCTCGCGCAGCGCTAGCAGCAGCTCTTCATCGACTTCCTGCTCGGGCAGCGAGGTCGCAAAGGGATCGAGCACCAGCGGTATTTCCGGATAATCGGAAACGATCTCGGCGATCACAGACAGGGTTTCGATATTCCCGACATAACCGACCTTGAAGGCGGCGACCGGCATGTCCTCGAGCACTGCGCGTGCCTGGTCTGACACCCAGTCAGGATCGATGGCCTGCAGGTCCTCGGTGCCTGTCGTGTCGCCGACCGACAGCGCTGTCAGTACCGACAGGCCATGGCAGCCCATCGCGGCGAAGGCGGCAAGGTCCGCCTGGATGCCGATCGCACCCACCGGATCACTGATGCCGAAGGTCAGCACAAGCGGGGAAGTTTGGTTTTGCACTGGGAAAGCATTAAGATAGCTGGCTGTGCATTTTACTTTAAGGGCTGTACCGTGAGTGACAACAAGACAACCGGACAAGAATTCAAGACCTGGATGTGCCTGATCTGCGGCTGGGT
>JACCDS011005199.1_pt1 | contig 20890 bp, 13 predicted proteins | sample 7446441 | NCBI WGS metagenome assembly JACCDS01 (sample SAMN15323445, study PRJNA562643) | freshwater metagenome | isolation source: river surface water | place: USA:Blue River Watershed | collected 2017-08-17 | reverse complement strand
TTGCTGCACTGCTCGGCGTCGTCTTGCTGCCTCTGGTGCATCGCCTCGTGGTGCGCTGAGGGGGCTTGCTACATCACCCCGCTCCCCGGTGTCAGGACATAGCTGCGCAGATGCCAGGCGCCTTCCCGGTACTCCAGTTCCGCGGCCACATCGGCCGTTCCGTAGGCAAAGCTGGCGCGCAACTGCAGGCTGGCGCTTCCTGTCACGCCGTTGAAGAGAGGCGGCACGATTGGGTGACTCCAGCGCTTTCAGCTCTCCAAAGCGCTCCAGTGGCGTCAGATCAGGTGGGGCAAGGGAGAGGTCGTCGTCCACCAGGGCAAGAAGGGGGGCCGCGTCCGCGCCGTCCAGCAGCGACCGGGTGATGTTCGTGACCAGGTTGCGGGCCTCGGCGGTTGTCCTTGTCTGGTGGAAGAACTCGATCGCGAAATAACCGGCAACGAGTGAGGCGACAGCGGCGAGGGTCGAGGCGATGCGGAAAAGGCCGGTTTTCACTTGCGGTTTCCTTGCGTGCGGGGCTGTCGGAAAGAGCAGAATCGAGCCGGATTATAGAGCAAGAAAAGCTAATAAAAACAGCGTTCAAACCGTCGCCATTTAACAAGTTTTCTAAAAGTGCCCTGTTTTTATGCACACATGGGGCAGATTTGTCACGTTTCTCTTGAAAACCCGTGTTTTTTGCGGCGAGAACGTTCGATCACATGCTATCTATTTGAAATTAATGGGGAAAAGCAATTGGTTAAAAAATAACCAACTTGTCTGGAAGTGCGGATTTTTCAGCGTTTGCGGGCATTATTTTCACCTTATCAACTGACTTATCCACAGAATCTGTGGAAAAGAATTTTTGGCGTTCCCATCACAGACAGCATTCGTCGTCAACCACCAATCACCGCGAATGTGCGCGACTGGACGCAAGCGTTGAAGATGAGAACTATCGAGTGTGCAGGAAGGAAACAAAACCCTTCCAAAAGTGTTACCAACAGGCATTCCGAACATTGGCGAACGGGATTATGACTTTGTCTTGTCTCGGCATCAGTGGTATCGTGTGGCCGTACTTTCCGTGATCCGTGGCATGAAAATGGTAGAGCTGACTGGTGACATTCCTTTCTTGTGGAGGCTGAGCCCCGAGTCCAGCGAAGGTCTCTGTGCTGTCTCCATGGTGGTGCCCTATGAAACCGATGATGACCGTCGCGATCTGACCATCGAGACCAGTGTCGTCAGTTTCGCTTCCGACAGTTCTCGTGCGGAAACCGAGGAAATGCTGGAGTGGAATCAGGATGACATCAGCCTTTTCCTCAAGCTGGTCGCTCACGAGCAGAACGAGCACCGCCTGGCGATGCTGGAAAGCGTGCGCATCGACCTCACCGACCCTGCCATCATCGACATCATTCATGTGGTGGCGGCTGCGGGATTCGGCATGGCCTACAGCTCCCAGGGCGTTCTCAGGCCCTCCAGTGGCGTATACCCGGCTCATGCCTGTGACATCGGCAGCTTTGCATCCCTGAACACACTCGACGGCTTCAAGCGCTGCGTCGTGGTCGACATCGACAACGAAGAAGTGGTGTGCGTGCTGCTGGATGAAGTCGATGCGGAGGTCGAAGGGGAGTACGAACGGCTCAGCCGGCACGATCTGCTGCTGGTCAAGCGCGCCGACCTGCTGCACCCGGACTTCGCCGTCACCACTGGTCGCCCCGCTTCTGCGACGGTGCACTAGCGCTCCCCGCGAACTGCCCGCCCCGGACTTCCCTGACCAGCGCCCCCGCGCCGCGAGCTCCCAATCAGCACAGGAACACATTCATGACCCAGAGCGCCCTGGCAGACGAGATTGCCCGTCGACGCACCTTTGCCATCATTTCCCACCCTGACGCTGGCAAGACCACGATCACGGAAAAGCTGCTGCTGCTCGGGCGCCTCATCCAGAAGGGCGGGACGGTGAAGGGCAAGAAATCCGACCGTCATGCCACGTCGGACTGGATGGCCATGGAGCAGCAGCGCGGCATCTCCGTGACCTCCTCCGTGATGCAGTTCCCCTACAACGATCGCATCGTGAACCTGCTGGACACCCCCGGTCACGAGGACTTCTCCGAGGACACCTACCGCGTGCTGACCGCCGTGGACTCGGCCCTGATGGTGGTGGATGGAGCCAAGGGCGTGGAGGAGCGCACCATCAAGCTGATGGACGTCTGCCGTCTGCGTGACACGCCCATCTTCACCTTCGTCAACAAGCTGGATCGCGAGACGCTGAACCCCATCGAGGTGCTCGACGAGATCGAGACCGTGCTCAAGATCCGCTGCGCCCCGATCAACTGGCCGCTGGGCATGGGCAAGGAATTCAAGGGGGTCTACAACCTCTACACCGACACCATCCACGTCTACCAGCAGGGACAGGGAGACCGGATTCCCGACGATGTCCGCATCCAGGGCCTGGACAGTCCCGAAGCCCGCGCGCTGCTGGGGGCTTACGCCGACGATGTGCAGATGGACATCGAGCTGGTGCGTGGCGCCAGCAATCTTTTCGACGTGAACGAGTACCTTGCCGGCCGCATGACCCCTGTGTATTTCGGCACGGCTCTGGGCAATTTCGGCGTCCGCGAGATGCTGGAGCAGTTTGTGGAATGGGCGCCTTCGCCGCTGCCGCGCAAGACGCAGACCCGTCTGGTGGCTCCCGACGAGGCCCCGTTCAGCGCCTTCGTGTTCAAGATCCAGGCGAACATGGATCCGAACCACCGCGACCGTGTGGCCTTTCTGCGAGTGTGTTCCGGCGCCTACACCCGTGGCATGAAGGTGCTGCACACGCGCATCGGCAAGGAAGTGCGCGTCAGTGATGCGGTGACCTTTCTGGCCGGCGAGCGCGAACAGGCGGAAGAAGCAGTCTCCGGCGACATCCTTGGCTTCCATAACCATGGCACCATCCAGATCGGCGATACCTTCACGGAAGGGGAGTTGCTGCAGTTCACGGGCATTCCCCACTTCGCGCCGGAACTGTTCAAGCGTATCCGCCTGAAGGATCCCCTCAAGATGAAGCAGCTGCAGAAGGGCTTGAAGCAACTGGCGGAGGAGGGCTCGGTGCAGGTCTTCATGCCGCTGAAGAACAACGACTTGATCGTCGGCGCTGTCGGTGCGCTGCAGTTCGAGGTCGTTGCCTTCCGCCTGCAGGACGAATACAAGGTGGATTGTCTCTACGAAGGCGTCAGTGTCCACAGTGCCCGCTGGGTGCGCAGCAAGGACAGGGCGAAGCTGGAGGAATTCCGCAAGAAAGCCTATGACAACGTCGCCGTGGATGGCGGCGATCACCTGACCTATCTGGCTCCTTCGCGAGTCAACCTCGCTCTCATGGAGGAGCGCTGGCCCGAGATCGAATTCCACGCCACGCGAGAACACTAGCGCGCTGCTGACAGCACAAGAGGATCTATGCAGTTTGAACTCAAGGCCACCGATGGCCTGGCCCGTCGAGGCACCATTCGATTTCCCCGTGGCGAAGTACAGACACCGGCCTTCATGCCGGTCGGCACCTATGGCACCGTCAAGGGCATGACACCTGCTCAGGTAGAAGAGACTGGTGCGCAGATCCTGCTGGGCAACACCTTCCATCTCATGCTGCGTCCAGGCACCGAGATCGTGAAGCGACACGGGGGCCTGCATGGCTTCATTGGCTGGGACAGACCGATCCTGACGGATTCAGGCGGTTTTCAGGTGTTCAGCCTGGGAGACATGCGCAAGATCACCGAAGAGGGTGTGAAATTCCGCTCGCCGGTGGACGGTGCCCAGGTGTTTCTGGGCCCTGAATCGGCGATCCAGGTGCAGCAGGATCTGGGCTCGGACATCATCATGGTGTTCGATGAATGCACGCCCTATCCCGTCTCCGAAAAGGAGGCCGAAGCGTCGATGCAGCTTTCCCTGCGCTGGGCCCTGCGCTGTCGCGAGGCGCATGGCGAGCATCCTTCGGCGCTCTTCGGCATCGTCCAGGGTGGCATGTTCACGCACCTGCGCGAACAGTCTCTGCAAGCCCTCACGGCGATGGACTTCGATGGTTACGCCATCGGTGGACTCTCGGTCGGCGAACCCAAGGAAGACATGATTCGCGTGCTCGACCACATCGCGCATCGCATGCCGGCGCACAAGCCGCGCTACCTGATGGGGGTGGGTACACCGGACGACATCATCCAGGCCGTTCTTCGCGGTGTGGATATGTTCGACTGCGTGATGCCGACCCGCAATGCGCGCAACGCCCACCTGTTCACCAGCGGCGGTCTGGTGCGTCTGCGCAACGCCCGTTACCGTGACGATGCCGGTCCGCTGGACCCGGAATGCGACTGCTACACCTGCCGCAATTTCAGTCTGGCGTACCTGCATCACCTCGACAAATGCAAGGAAATGCTGGGCGCGCAGCTCAACACCATCCACAACCTGCGCTTCTACCAGAAACTGATGCAAGGTTTGCGCGAGGCTATAGAACAGGGTAGATTGGCGGCCTTCGTCGCAGCGTTCCAGGCGCGGCAAGCGCCTGCCGAGCCGGAGTCGCCCTGATCCAAAACCTGCAGATTCCCGGTCCGCTCAGGGCTGGTGACGAGTTGCCGACGCAGTCCATCGCACATCATCAAGAGAGATCGACACCATGAACTTCTTCATCAGCGCCGCCCATGCCCAGGACGCCGCCGCCCAGGGTCCCAGCCCCGTCTTCAACCTGATCTTCATTGGCGGCATGTTCGTGCTGTTTTACTTCATCCTGTGGCGTCCGCAGTCCAAGCGTGCCAAGGAGCACCGCGAGCTGGTGAGCAGTCTGGCCAAGGGCGACGAAGTGCTGACCAGCGGCGGCCTGCTCGGGCGCGTCACCAAGGTCACCGATGATTACGTCACCCTGCAGGTGGCGGAAGGTGTCGAGCTGTGCATGCAGAAGGTGTCCATTGCCGCCGCGCTGCCCAAGGGCACACTCAAGTCGATTCAGTAAGTGAACCCGGCTGTCGCTGCTCGCGGCAGCCTCTGCGAGTGAGCAAGTCATGCTGAACAAGTTTCCCCTCTGGAAGAATCTCCTCATTCTCTTCGTGGTCGTGCTGGGGGCCATCTACTCGGCCCCGAACCTCTATCCTGACGACCCTGCCGTGCAGATCACCCATGAAAGCAATCCGATAGACGAATTCGTGATGGGCACTGCCACCGATGCCCTGCGGGCAGAGGGCATCGATTTCTTCGGCGAGTCCGTGGACGGGCGTTCCGGCATCATCCGTTTCGCCAACCTGGAGGATCAGCTGCGCGGCAAGTCCGTGATCGAAGCCGCGATAGGCAGTGGGTATTTCACCGCGCTCAACCTGGCGCCGACGACGCCTGGCTGGCTGCAGGCACTGAACGCCGGCAAGATGAGTCTGGGGCTGGACCTGCAGGGTGGCGTGCATTTCCTGATGGAAGTCGACATGGACGCCGCCCTCGAGCGCCGCATGGACAACACCGTCAGCACGATCCGCCAGCTGCTGCGCAGTGAACGCATCCGTTCCCGTGCCCTGGAGCTCGAGGAGCCCAATCTGATCGTCGCCCGCTTCGACGACGAGGAATCCCGTTCTGCTGCCCGCGCCCTCATTCGCGAGAACTTCGTGGAACTGCAGACCATCAACCGTGAGCAGGGTGGTGACTTCTTCCTGGACATGAGTCTGACCGAAGCCGATATCCTGCAGATGCAGCGCGACACCATCGCCGCCAACAAGACCACCATCCTCAATCGTGTCGACTCCCTGGGTGTCGCCGAGCCAGTTGTGCAGCAGCAGGGCGTGAACCGCATCGTGGTGGAGCTGCCCGGTGTGCAGGACACCGCCCAGGCCAAGCGCATCCTGCAGCGCATCGCCACCTTGAATTTCCACCTGGAAGCGGCCCCCGGATCGCCGCCCTCGTCCTACACCACCTACGAATACCAGGGCATGCTGGTGGATGTGAGCAACGAAGTGATCCTGCAGGGTGACCGAGTCAGCAACGTGCGCTCCACACTCGATCAGCAGGGCCTGCCCCAGGTCGCCATCAACCTGGATGCCCAGGGCGGCGAGCAGTTCAGCCGCGTCACCCGCGACAACATCGGCCGCCTGATGGACATCGTGCTGAGCGAGACCAAGACGCGAACCGTGCTGGAGCCTGACGAGAACGGCAACATGGTCGAGCGGCAGGAGACTTACGAAGAGAAGCGCCTGATCAGCCACGCCACCATCCGTGCCGCCCTCGGTCGCGAGTTCGTGATCACCGGGCTGACGACGACGGAAGCCAACGAACTTTCCCTGCTGATCCGCTCCGGCGCTCTGGCCGCCCCCATGTACTTCGTGGAAGAACGCACGCTGGGCCCGAGCATGGGGGCCGAGAACATCGAGCAGGGCAGACGCGCCACCCTCATCGGTGTCGGCATGGTGGTGGTCTTCATGCTGTTCTACTACCGGCTGTTCGGTCTTGCCGCCAATATCGCTCTGGGCGTTAACCTGCTGTTGCTGGTGGCCATCATGTCCATCATTTCTGCCACGCTCACGCTGCCGGGCATCTTCGGCATCGTGCTGATCATGGGCATGGCGGTGGATGCCAACGTGCTGATCTTCACGCGGATACGCGAGGAACTCGCCAATGGCCTGTCCCCGCAGAGCGCCATTGCAGCCGGCTTTGATCGTGCCCTTGGCACGATTCTGGACGCCAACCTGACCACCCTGCTGGTGGGTATCGTGCTCTTCTCCATCGGGACCGGTCCGGTGAAGGGCTTTGCGGTCACGCTGATGATCGGCATCTTCACATCGGTCTGGACATCGATCGTGATCACGCGCGCCGTGGTGAACCTCATGTACGGCGGTCGCCAGGTGAAGAAATTGTCCATCGGAGCATTTGCCTGAGCAGGCTGCCGAATCCGCAGTTGTCAGCAGTGCAGTCTTGAAAGGCTTTGGAGATAGGTATGGCGTTGGTGGAAAGATCGTTTGACTTCGTGGGCACGGGCCGCAAGCTCACCTATGCCTCGGCGGTGGCAGTGCTGATCTCGATTGGCTCGCTGATCTTCAATTCGCTGGAGTTCGGTCTGGACTTCACCAGCGGCTCGCTGGTGGAAGTGGGTTACTCCGAGCCCGTGAACGTGGCCGATGTGAGTGCACGCTTGAACGCGGCCGGCTATGAAGAGGCACAGGTGGTGGCCTTCGGCTCGGACCAGGACATCCTGATCCGCATGCCGGTGGACGAGAGTCTTTCCGAAGTGGAAATGGCCAGTCAGCTGGTGGTGCTGGGCGAGAACCTGCTGTCGACCCTGCAGGAAGGCACCACCGCAGACGTCGAGATCCGTCGCATGGAATTCGTGGGTCCGCGCGTTGGCGAGGAGCTCGCCGAGAGCGGGGGCATGGGGATTCTGGTGTCCCTGGGCATGGTGATGCTCTACGTCGGCGCTCGATTCCAGGCCAAGTTCGCCATCGCCGCGGTGATCGGCCTGATGCATGACGTGATTCTGACGCTGGGCGTCTTCTCGCTCGCCCGGCTGCAGTTCGATCTCACGGTGCTGGCGGCCGTGCTGGCGATCATCGGTTACTCGGTGAACGACAAGATCGTGGTGTTCGACCGCGTGCGGGAGAACTTCCGGGTACTGCGCAAGGGCACTCCCGCCGAGCTCATCAACATCTCGCTCAATCAGACACTCAGCCGCACCACCATCACATCCGGCACCACCTTGCTGGTGGTTCTGGCGATGTTGCTGGCCGGAGGGGACTCCATCCAGGGTTTCGCGATCGCCCTCACGCTGGGCATCATCATCGGCACGTATTCGTCCATCTACGTCGGGTCCACCCTGCTGCTGATGATGAATGTCAGCAAGGAAGACCTGATGCCTCCGCCCAAGGAAAACGAGGCCGACTCGCTGCCCTGAGCGTTCCTCTCAGCTCGCCGTCCGCGCCAGTGCCTGCAGTTTCTCGACAAACTGCAGCACCGGGGCGCGTGCTGCCAGCTCCCGTTGTTCCTGCAGGATATTGTCCAGAATCTCCAGTGTCGTGAGCGGGTTGGCGAGCACCACCCGGAACACGACGATGGGTGTGCGTGCGTATTTCTCCGGTGTGAGCTGCGTGCGTGACACGAAGGATTTGCCCAGTCCGCGCTGCGTCTTCTGCAGGCTGCGGGTCAGCGCGTTGAGCAGACTGTTGGTCTGGGAGCGGATCTGCGGGTCTTCGGATGCAAGCAGTTCCCGGGCCTCGGGCGGCAGATAGCGGTAGGTCAGGATGTTCAGCTCCGGCTCGGAGATCAGCTCGAAGTCGTCGGTCGCCTTGATGCGCTCCGCGAAGGCTCTGGCCTTGGCAATGCCCTGGTCAATCAGCAGTTCGTAGCCTTCACGCGCGATGATGTGCAGGCCTGCATGCACCAGCACCGCCATGCCCGGGCGCGAGCCTTCCACACTGTGACTTCCCAGATCCTTCGACCCTTTGCGAATGATGTACTCGGCATGATGCTCGACCGCGGAGAGGGTCTCGGGCCGGCGGAAGACGCACAGCCCTGCGCCCATGGGCACGTAAAGCTGCTTGTGGGCGTCCAGCGTCACCGAGTCTGCACGCTCGATGCCGGCAAGCAGATGGCGGTGGGTGCGGGAGAACAGGGTCGGACCGCCCCAGGCCGAATCAACATGGAAATGGATGTCGCGTTCCGCGGCGATGTCAGCCAGAGCGTCCAGCGGATCGACACTGCCGGTTTCCGACGTGCCCGCCACGCCCACGATCGCCATCACGCGAATGCCGTCACGCTGCAATTCATCGCAGCGTCGGGCCAGCTCGGCCGGTTTGACCTTGTTGCGGGCGTCAGTTTCCACCGCGACCAGGTTTCGTCGGCCGATGCCGAGGATGTCGGCGGCCTTGCCCAGGGAGTAGTGCCCGCGTTCGGAAACGACGATGGCCAGCGCGCGATAGCCCCGCTGCAACAGGCCGGCGGCCAGCCCCTCCTGACCGATGCCCGCGAAGTCCGCCGTGATCGGAAACAGGGCGTTGCGGGCTGCCCACAGTGCGGTGAGATTGGCGATGGTGCCCCCGGAGCAGAAGCTGCCGATGGCATGGTTGCGGTCGTGCATCCAGCGCTCGTAAAAGGCGTCGTCCTGCTGGTAGATCAGCTGATGGATCATGCCGATCACCTGGCGTTCCAGCGGGGTGAAGGCCTTGGAGGTTTCCACCTTGACCAGGTTCTGGTTGAGTGCCGTCATGATGCGCGCCAGCGGCAGCATGAAATAGGGCAGGGCGGAGGCCATGTGGCCGACGAAGCCTGGCGAGGCGATGTGCACGGACTGCGCGACGACCTTGTCCAGCAGGAAGTCGATCTGCTCGGACACGAAGACAGGCTTGTCGGGGATGCGGGGGTTCGCGAAGTCTTTCTCGATCAGTTGCAGGTCGCGCTCGGCAGCGACGATGTGCTCCTGCAGGAAGCCAGCCATGTTGCGGGAGATCGACTGGTCGATCAGGCCCAGGGTGGAATCCGGCGCCTCCGGGACAGTGAAGATGCGGTAGAGGGTCTCGAGGCTGGCTTCGGCCAGTTTCTTGTTGTCGGTCATCGTCAGCGCTGCCGCTCGGAACATCGGGCGCGCAGTATAGTCAATTGCCGATGTCGGCGAAACCGCCGCTCCCGAGACGTTCCGGGGGCTCCTGGCAGGCTTGGACAATCCCGGGGGCTCTTGTAGTATTGGCCCCGGCCTGACGGAATTTATCTCCCGAACGACGGTCTACCAAGCCAGTGTCCCAGAGAGACTCGATATGCCGCCTGTTCCCATTTTCCTGCGCAATCTGGCGCTGCTGTGCCTGCTCTGTCTCGCGGGATCGGCGGCTGCCCAGGATTCCGAGCTCCTGCCGCGCCCCCCGGAACTCGAGCCTGCCATCAAGTTCTGGACTCGCGTCTACACCGAAGTGGACACCGAGAGCGGCTTTCTTCACGACGCCAACAACCTTGCCATCGTCTATCAGCGCGTCGACTACGACCGCCCCGAACTCGAACGCCAGCGCACCCGCATCCAGGATGCCCTCAAGGTGCTCGCGAGCGGCAAGCGCAGCGGCCTGACGTCCCTTGAGCAGGACATCCTCGACCTGTGGCCGGCAGACGTCAGCAATGAAACGCTCGCCACCGCCGCCAGCAATGTGCGCTTTCAGCTGGGTCAGTCCGACCGCTTCGTCGAGGGACTGATCCGTTCGGGCGCTTACCGCGATCACATCCACAGCGTGATTCGCGCCAAGAACCTGCCCATCGAGCTTGGCGCGTTGCCGCATGTGGAATCCTCCTTTCATCCCGGCGCCTATTCCAGCGTGGCGGCTGCCGGCATGTGGCAGTTCATGCGCACCACCGGCCAGCGCTTCATGCGCATCGACCACATCGTCGACGAGCGCATGGACCCTTACACCGCCACCTACGCCGCCATGAGTCTGCTGGAATACAACTACCGCATCCTGGGCACCTGGCCGCTGGCACTGACTGCCTACAACCATGGCACCGGCGGCATGAGCCGGGCGGTGCGCGAGACAGGCACCAATCGCATCGAAGACATCATCATGAACTACAAGGGGCCCAGCTTCGGCTTCGCCTCGCGCAACTTCTACCCCCAGTTCCTGGCGGTGCTGGATGTCGAGCGTCAGGCGCAGACGCTCTTCGGTGTGCTGCAGCTGGACCCGCATCCGGAATACGAGGAGTTCGAGCTGGACCACTATGTCGAGGCGCAGACGCTGGCCGACACCCTGGGCATCACGCTGGAACACCTGAAATTCGACAACCCCGCCTTGCGTCCCGTGGTCTGGGATGGCAGCAAGCGCATTCCCAAGGGCTACGTGGTGAAGGTACAGCGCAATGCCCTGCGCGCTCCGCTGGCCCAGCTGATCAGCCAGATCCCGGCCGACCAGCGTTTCCCGATCCAGACTCCCGACATCGCCTACGTGGTGCAGAGCGGCGACAGTCTTTCCGCCATCGCCCGCCGCTTCAGCACGTCGGTGGCCGCACTGACCTCGCTGAACCAGCTGGCGGACAGCCATCGCATCCGCGTCGGTCAACGTCTGGTGCTGCCTCAGGACAGCGCTGCGGCCACCGGTCAGACGTCTGCGCAGATCGCCGCGACGGCAACGGCTCAGGCCAGTGGCAACACCAGCACGGCCAGTGCGGGCAGCGCCCGGCCTGGCGCAAGCAGTTACGACGTGCGTCGGGGGGACACCCTCTCATCCATCGCTCGACGTTTCGGCGTGTCCGAGCGGGCGTTGCTGCAGACCAACAACATCGATCATCCAGACCTGATCTATCCCGGTCAGACGCTGCGCCTGCCTGGCAGCAATGCCCCCGCCGCAGAGCCGGTGGTCTATGTCACGCCCCGCGAGCCGGTGGCCGTGCCACTGCCCGCGGCCGAGCCTGCGCCAGCGCCTGTCAGTTTGAGCATTCAGGAGGACGCCGCGCCTGTGCTGGAAGTCATGCCTCAGAACGAGGAGGCCGGCGCTGACGCCCCTGCCGAAATCGCGCAAACCCCGAGTGTGGAGGAAGACAATGCCCAGGCGCAGGTCGATCTGGCCGCCGATCCTTCCGATTACAGCGTGGCTGCCAATCAGAGCATCGAGATCCAGGCCTCCGAGACCTTGAGCCATTATGCCGACTGGCTGGGCGTGAGCAGTGCGCGGCTGCGCCAGTTGAACAATCTGCGCGCGAGTGCGCCGGTGGTGATGGGCGACAGGCTGGTGCTGGATTTCAGTCAGGTGTCCGTGGCCGAGTTTGAGCTGAAGCGACGCCAGTTCCATCTGGAGGAACAGCAGGATTTCTTCCGCCAGTACCGCATCCGCAATGTGGACCAGTACAAGGTGGCTGTGAACGACAACATCGCCAACCTGGCTCGGCGCAAGTATTCAGTGCCGATGTGGCTGTTGCGTCAGTACAACCCCGACCTCAACTTCCGTCAGATCCAGATCGGCCAGACCGTGGCCTTCCCCGTGCTGGAGCCGGTGCAGCTGCAGAGCAGCTCCGGGGGCTGAGCGTTCAGTCCTCGATGCCGGCAATGGCGTCCGACAGCAGACTCACGCCCAGCGCATACTTGAATGATGGGTTGTAACGCAGCAGAGAGCAGAAGTTGCGATACACCAGATAGCCCTTGTCATCCCCTTCATCCCCGATGATCAGCGCCGCCGCCAGCGGGCGTGTCGGCAGGTCCGTGCCGTCCGCCTTGCGCACACCCAGTTCCTGCCAGTCGCTCAGGCTGCGCCAGGCGCCCATGGTGGTGTAGCGCCGGCAGGTGGCGTCCGGGTCCAGACCGACATTCTGCGGCGCCGGCAGGGATTGTTCCCCCCCAGGAGGCAGGCTCACCACGCGCCCCCAGGTCTGATTGTCCTGCCAGCCCGTCGAGCGCAGATAATTGGCCACCGAGCCGATCACGTCCGGGCCCATGTTCCAGAGATCGCGGCGGCCGTCGCCATCCTGATCCACCGCCAGACGCAGATAGCTGCCGGGCATGAACTGCGGGGCGCCCAGCGCGCCGGCCCAGGAGCTCTTCATCATGTCGGGGGTGGCATAGCCCTTGTCGACGATCTCGAAGGCGGCGAACAGCTCGTTGCGGAATTGCTCCCCGCGCCGGCTGTCGAAGGCCAGCGTGGCGACCACATTGAACAGGGGCTCGGTGATGGGGAAGGTGCCGTAATTGCTCTCCATGCCCAGCACGGCCGCCACGAAGCGCGGCTGCACCCGGTAGGGGGCCGAAGCCGCTTCCAGCATGGCGCCCTGTTCCGCGAACAGGGTCTTGCCCATCTCGATGCGGCGCGGGCTGACCCGTTCCAGGTAATCGGCATAGGTTTCGACAAACTCGGCCTGGGCGCGGTCGGCCTGAATGACGCGGCGCTGCTGTTCGATGGTGGGGAGGATGGCGTCCAGGGTTTCGGCACGGATGCCGCGGGTCAGTGCTTCGGCGCGAAAATCAGCCAGCCAGGCCTGAAAGGCGGCGGTGTCTTCCACGGGTTCGGGCGCTGGCTGTTCCGCCGGCTGCGCCTGCAGCAGGCTGACGCCGAGCGCGGCGGCCAGGGCGGTGAGGGTGAAGAATCCTTGGCGAACAGAAGTCATTGGCGCTCCGAGTGCAAATGGCAGCCCTTGCGCGGGCTGCGGACGGTCTGACCGAACTGTAGCGTTTCGGCGCAGCCGCGTTCAAGAGGATTCTCCCTGTCGACTGCTGCCTTCAGGGTGCTGCAGAAGGGCTGAACAGTGACTGAATCAGCTGCTCGTAGCCTGAGCGCAGGGTGTCCGGGTGGCAGTAGCGCATGTCGGCCACCTGCAGCGGCAGGCCTGCCGCCTTGCGCTGAGCCCAGTCATGCAGACGCGCCGCGGCACTGGCAGCCTGCTCCGACACTGTCCCAGTGCCCTGGTAGAGATGTTCCGGCGCGAGGTACTCGGGATAGACCAGCCGGGCCGGCGCCAGGGCGGCGCAGCCCAAGGCACTGGCCTCCTGCAGGGCGAGCCCCTGAAAGTCGTGCAGGGCCGTGCTCAGCACCACATCACTGCCCGCCAGCCACTGGCGATACGCTTCCTGCTCGGCCACATGGCCGGTGTGTCCCGGGCGGATGCCCGTCTCGCCGTGCCATTGCGCGAGCCGCGCCTGCAGCAAGTCGAACTCGGGCGGTGCCTGGCGGAAACGCTGGCCGAGCAGATGCAGGCGAAAGCGCACGCCCCGCTGCATCAGTGCCTCGACGATGGCCAGCAGCAGCGCCGGGCCCTTGTCGAACTCCCAGCGATGATTCCACACCAGGGTCAGGACATCAGGCTCATGCGCAGCCGGTCGTGGCTGCCACAAGGAGGCGTCCAGCGGCACCGGCAGCACGACCCCTTGCGCCAGACGCTCCGGCAGACCTTCAGGCACTTCGTCGGGAAGCTTGCGCAGCAGGGCTGTGGATCCCTGCAGGAAGCTGGTGCGGTTCCAGGCACTGTTGAAGACGAGGCGGTCGGCACACAGCGCCGTGTAAAGGCTGAGCATCTGCGGCTCCACTGCGTTCATCACGGCAGCCTGCGGATTCTCGGGGTAGGCGAATTGATTCTCATGGCAGTAGACGATGGTGGGCAGCCGCCCCAGCGACGGGACGAAACCGCGCAGGGCGCAGAGGTCTGTCATGGAAGTGCAGAGCAGGAAATCGTGGTCGGCCGTCAGCGCAGGGCGCTGCTTGAATGCCCAGCTCAGACTGTTGCCGCGCACCCGCCAGGCGAAGTGGCGCGGGGGCAGGGTCAGGGTGGTCCAGGCGATCTGCGGCAGCAGCGCTTGCAGATTCTCGCGCCAGACGCGGTGGCTTGCCGCGTCGTAGGCAGACAGAAGCAGGGCTTTCATGAAGGCATCCAGGGGGCGGCAAACGCTCGCAATCTAGCGACCTCGCCGTGCCCGGTCAAACCATGCAGCAGAGATGGGATCGTCATCTTCCGCGCATCCATTCGGGCGGCGCGCCCGTAGCACCTTCCTGCAGAGCGGCGTAATCAGGTTGAGCTCGCTGGTGGCCATTTCCTGAGCGCGAAGGAAAGACTTGGACAGCCCTTGCGGTCTACCCTGCAGGCGCGTGCTTGCTTGCTTTCGCTGCGGCGTTAGTGGGATAGTTGGGCCATCCCGACGGCACAGGAGCAGGCCCTGTCGGGTGCATTTTGCGGAATGCGGCAAGGTCTTGAAACGCTGGTGAACCTCACCTCTTGGCAGAGACAAGAAGAATCGACATGGCATCTCCCACACTCGAAAACCTGCGCCATACCCTCAGCACCATTCGTCGTCGTCGCACTCGGCTGCACACCTTGCACCATGTCAGCCTGGCCGTCATTGCCATCGTCGCGTGGACGCTCCTGCTTGCCGGCTTCGAGGCCCTGCTGAACCCGGGACGCACGGGAGCGGTGCTGCTGTTCCTGCTGCTTCTTGGTGGCATCGCGGCGGCAAGCTGGCACACGGCCGGACGCTTGCGACGTCTGCAGGGCGACGACCAGTCGCTGGCGCACTTCGTGGAAGACCGCATTCCCGACCTCGAGCAGCGCCTTCTGACGTCTCTGGAATTCACCTCGGACGAACAGGGCGGCGGCCGCACCGGCGTGTCGCGTCAGTTTGTGCAGCAATTGTGGGCGGACGCCGAAGCCCATGTGCAGGAGCAGCAGGCTCGCGTCGAACAGGTGGCCGAATCGAAGACCCCCTGGATTTCCCTCGGCGCGGCGACGGCAGCCTTCGGAGTGGCAGTGCTTGCCCTGATGCTGTCCGAAGTCATGTTGTCGGCCGCCAGTCGGCTGTTCTGGCCCTTCACTGCCGAGCCGCAGGCCGAGATTGCGGTACAGGAGCAACCGCGCGAGATTCTGATCAGCCTGGAGCCGGGCGACATCTCCATGCAGCGTGGCGAATCGGCGACCATCGTGGCCCGCGTCACCAATGCCATGCCGAGCGAGATCCAGCTGCGCATCCAGAGCGACAACGTCAACTGGCAGGACCTGAGCATGCCGCAGGAGGCGAGCGGCAGTGACAGCGCCAGCTACAGCTATTTCCTGCCCTCGGTGCAGGAGAGCCTGGTCTACTACGTCAACTTCGAGCAGAACGGCGAGCAGCGTTCGGAACAGTTCCGCATCACCGTGTACGACCTGCCCCGCGTCGAGAAGATCGACGTGGCCTATGAGTACCCCGATTACACCGGCATCGCCGACAACACCGAGGAGGATGCCGGCGACATGCTGGTGCCCGAAGGTACCCAGGTCAGCCTGCAGGTCAGTTTCAACAAGGCCATCGAGACGGCCAGCATCGAGTTCCAGGAAGGTTCCGGTTACAGCAGCATTCCCCTGAGCATCGACGGCAGCACGGGCAGCGCCAGCTTCACCGTGGCGGCCGATGGTGTCTACCGCATCGTGGCGCGGGACTTCGAGGACCTGGAAAGCAAGGACCCGGCCGATTACTACATCCGCGCCATTCCCGACCTGCCGCCCGAACTGGCGCTGCGCAGTCCCGGGCGTGACACGGACGTGATGCCGCTGGAAGAAGTCGTGCTGGAAGTCGATGCCAGCGATGACTATGGTCTGAGCGAATTCAATCTGCACTACAACGTGGTGGGCAGCGATGAAGTGGCGGTGGATTTCCTGCCCGAGGAGCAGACCCGCAGCATCTCCGGCGCCGAGATGCTCTACCTCGAAGACCTGGGCGTGGCGCCCGGTGATTTCGTCAGCTACTACCTCACCCTGGCAGACAACAACGGCCTGACCGGCCCTGCCCAGGTGGTGTCCGACATCTACTTCCTGCAGGTCATTCCCACCGATCAGGAGTTCCGGCGTGCCGGCGGCCAGCAGGGCGGTGGAGGCGGAGGAGGCGGGCAGCAGGGCGGCGAGAGCAGTGCGCTCGTGACACTGCAGAAGGACATCATTGCGGCTACCTGGAAACTGCGCAATGTGCCTGTGGATACCGATCCGGCCACCCTGGCCGAGGACATCCGCATCATCGCCGAATCCCAGGCCGAGGCCACCACGCGGGCCCAGCAGTCCATCGACCGTCTGGCCGAGCGACTGAATTTCTCCGATGACAGTTACGACAATGCGGTGATGAACCTGCAACTGGCCATCGAGCAGATGAATCTGGCGATCGCCGAACTCGAGAAGCAGCAGGTCACCAGCGCCCTCAAGCCCGAGCAGGTGGCGCTGCAGTACGTGCTCAAGGCGGAAGCCGAGATCAATCGCACCGACATCAGCACCCAGCAGGCCGGGGGTGGCGGCGGGGGCGGCGGCGCGCAGCAGGAGCGCGAGGATCTGCGCGAGCTGTTCGAAATGGAGATGGGCCAGCTCGAGAACCGCTATGAAACACCCCAGAGTGCTGGCGGTCGCGGCGGGGCCCAGGCCACCGAGGAAGAGAACAAGCTGGAAGAGCTGGCGCGACGCCAGGAAGGGTTGACCCGTGCGCAGCGCGATCTGGCGCGGCGTCTTGAAGCCATGAATGAAGAGCAGCGCCGGCGTGAGCTGGAGCGTCTGCAGCGCGAGCAGGAGCAGCTGAGTCAGGAAGTGCAGCAGCTGGCCCAGCAGCTCTCGCGTCAGCAGGGCGGGCAGCGCAGCCAGCAGAGCCAGCAGCAGCCTGGGGCTCAGGGGCCGCAAGGCGGTCAGGTGGGGCAATCCCAGCAGTCCGGGCAGTCGCAGCAGAGCGGTCAATCCCAGCAGGCCGGAGCCTCCGGCGGGCAGTCGTCGCCGGAGCAGCAGGGCGGACAGCAGACCGCCCAGCGGTCAGGGGGGCAGAGCGGCCAGAGCGGGCAGAGCCAGCTGGAGCGTGCCGCCCAGCAGATGGCTGAAGCAGCGCAGGCCGAATCGCCCGCTCAGGCGGCCGCGCGCAGTCAGCGCGCGCTCGAGAGTCTGCGCGAGCAGCAGCGTCAGATGCGCGCCGAGCAGACCACTTCGGTGAGCCAGCTGGCACAGAACGCTGCGCAGCGCGGCCAGCAACTGCTGGAAGATCAGCGCGAGCTGCAGCAGGCGCTGCAAGCCGCCAATCGTGAACAGGGCCTTGGCCAGACCCGGCAGACGGCTCGCGGCAACGAGGAGTTGCAGGAACTGGTCGCGGAGCAGCAGCAGCAGCGCCGGGAGCTGGAAGAAATCGAGAAGATGCTGCGCGCCATCATCGCGCGCGGCGAAAACGAGGATCAGCAGCTGCTGTCCCAGGCCCAGCAGGCCAGCCGTGCGATTCGTCCGCTGCGCGAGACGATGGACACCAGTGGCCGCGTCCTGAGCAACGGCATGGTCAATCTGGCAGTCGATCTGGAACGTGAAGTCGGTGACTCCCTGGAGGAGCTGGGGGCCAGTCTGCAGGCCATGAACTCGGCCAATCAGCCACGCTCAGCCGATCCGATCCAGCAGGCGGCGCGTGACGCGGCGGAGCTGATGGAGCAGATGCAGGCGCTGCAGAATCAGGTGCAGGCCTTGAATGGCGGCAATCAGAGTGACGCCTCCATCGCCCAGATGCGGCAGCAGCTCGAGCGCTCGCAGCAACTCTCCCAGCAACTTGCCGAACAGCTGCAACAGCAGCAGATGGCCGAGCGCACCGCGGCCCAGCGTGGCCAGCTGGCGCAGGGCGGACAGCCGGGTCAGCAGGGGCAGCCCGGGCAACAGGGACAGCAGAGCCAGGGCGGTCAGCAGTCCGGTGGTCAGCAAGGGCAGGCGCAGCAGGGCCAGAACGCCGGCGGCGGCGACGGTCGTCCGGGCACAGGCGGCACCACCCTGGCGCTGGGCAATGCCCGTTCCATTCGCAGTGAGATCACCCGCCAGGGCATCGAGGATTTCCTGAGTCAGCCGGAACTGTTCGAGGCCCTGCTGCAGCCGATCATGGAACTGGAAGCCGCGCTGCGGGCGCAGGCCGAGCTGGACCGCATCAATCAGAAACTCTACGCCTCGGCTGAAGAAGACGTACCCGATCAATACCGACGCCTGGTCGAGGAGTATTATCGCGTGCTGTCCGAGAACAACGGGGCAGGCAGCGCGGCGCCCTGACGATGAATTTCATTCTGGACCAACACTATCTGGATGCCATCGCGCAGGGGCGTTTCACCTTCGCCTACGGCCTCAGTCCCTGGCTGGCGCTGCTGCTCGTGGTCGCGCTGGTCGGTGTTGTCTGGTGGTCCTATCGCAAGACGACTCGCGCGCTGTCGCCGGCGTGGAAGGCGAGTCTCATCACCCTGCGCTCGCTGGTGCTGATCCTGCTCTTCGTGTGTCTGCTGCGGCCGGTGGTCACCACCGAGCAGGTGGTCCCGCAGGAAACCTATCTGGCGATTCTGGTCGATGATTCCCAGAGCATGAGCATTCCCGACCTGGCCGGCTCGCAGACCCGCGCGGCGGCGGTCAGTGAACTGCTGTACGGCGGGGCCGGCATCGTCGAGGGCCTTGGCGACACGTTTCAGGTACGCACCTTCCGCTTCGACAAGAACACTCAGCGTGTCTCCGAGCCCGGCGCCCTCACGGCGGCAGGCACGGCCTCCTCGCTCGACCAGGCCCTGCAGTATGTGGACGAACAGCTGAGCGGCCTGGCCCTCGGCGGTGTGCTGCTGATCAGCGATGGAGCCGACAACGAAGGTGTCGACCCGCTGCCCCGCGCCCAGAGTTTCGGCGCGCGCGAGATTCCGGTGTTCACCGTGGGGGTGGGGCAGGAGAACATCCCGCGCGATGTCGGCATCGTCGACGTGGTGGCCGCCAAGACGGTGCTGGAAGGCTCGGTCTTCAATGTGGACATCGCGCTGAGCAATCAGGGCTATGCCAATCGTTCCGTCGAAGTGGCCGTGCTGGATGGCGAGACCGTGGTCAGCACGCAGCAGGTGGTGCTGGGCGACGACAATTCCACCCGCCGCGTCAGCATCGAGCTGGAGCCGGAGCGGCGCGAGGCCATCGTCTATACGCTGCAAGTCGCGGACCAGGAAGACGAGATCGTCCTGCAGAACAATCGCTACAGCTTCCTCGTCGACAACTCCGAACGCCCGGCGCTGGATGTGCTCTACGTCGACGGACACCCGCGCAACGAGTACAAGTTCATCCGCCGCGCCGTGGAGGGCGACACCTCGCTGCGTCTGGCCACCTATCTGCAGACGGGGCCGGGCAAGTTCTACCGCCAGGGCATCGAGTCTGCGCTGGAGCTGTCTGCCGGGTTTCCCACCACGCGCGAGGAACTCTATCAGTACGAGGCGGTGATCCTGGGCGACATCGACCGCGACTTCCTCACTGACGAGCAACTGGAGATGCTGCAGGACTTCGTTGCCGAGCGCGGCGGCGGCCTGCTGGTGGCCGGCATGCTGCAGGACGAGTTCGTCGACACCGTGCTGGCCGACATCCTTCCCGTGACCCTGGTGCCCTCCACCGTGCTGCCGCAGAACCTGCAGGGCGGCATCACGCGCGGCACCCATCTGACCGGCGAGATCTTCACGCCGAAGCTCACCACGGCGGGCGAGTTCTCCGAGCTGCTGCGCCTGCACAGCGACGATGCCGAGAACCGTCGCCTCTGGGCTGCCATGCCCGATCTGCAGGGCGCCTATGTCACCGGGCGCGCCAAGCCCGGCGCCACGGTGCTGATGGAACACAATGCGCTGCAGTTCCAGAACCAGGCGCTGCCCATCATCGCCATGCAGCGCTATGGCAGCGGTCGCAGCATGACCATCACCAGTGCCAGCACCTGGCGCTGGCAGATGATGATGCCGGCCGAGGACCAGTCCCACGAACGCGTCTGGCGTCAGCTGCTGCGCTGGCTCTCGGTGTCAGCGCTCGAGCGCGTCACCGTCGAGTTCGATCGCGAGTTCTATCACGTGGGCGACACTGTCGAGGTCACCGCCACCGTGCGCGACATCAACTACCAGCCTGACAACAATGCCTCTGTCTGGGTGCATCTGACCGGCCCGCAGGGCGAGCTGCTGGATGCCGCCATGGAGTGGGACATCGACCGCGACGGCGTCTACCGTACCCGCTTCGAGGTGCAGAACGAGGGCGTGTTCAATCTGCTGGTGGACGTGCCCAGCGCCGCTGGCGAGGCCGATCGCAGCGACACCGAGCGCATGAGCGCCTTTGTCGTCACCCCTTCCCTGCGCGAGTTCACCTCGGCCGGGCGCGACACTGCCCTGCTGGAGCGCATTGCGCAGGTCAGCGCAGGACGCTACTACAACCTGGAGCAGTCCTCCTCGCTGGTGAACGACATCACCTACACGCCCAACGCTTACTCCGTGGAAGTGCAGGAGGACCTGTGGGACGCCCCGGCCCTGCTGTTCCTGCTGATTCTGTTGCTGTGCGCCGACTGGGTCGCACGTCGATTCAAGGGCTTGTCATGATGGGTACGATGCGCAGATCGATACGACGGAAGCTGGCTGGGGACCTGGCCTTGGGCCTGAGCGTGCTGGCCACAGCGGCACTCGGCCAGAGCGGGGACCAGGAAGACGTCTGGTTCCGCGGCGGTCCCGAGGCGGCGCGACATGCGCTGATCATCACCGGGGCTGCTGCA
>JACCDS010709322.1_pt1 | contig 20921 bp, 24 predicted proteins | sample 7446441 | NCBI WGS metagenome assembly JACCDS01 (sample SAMN15323445, study PRJNA562643) | freshwater metagenome | isolation source: river surface water | place: USA:Blue River Watershed | collected 2017-08-17 | reverse complement strand
TGAAACTTAAATCAGCAAATAAGCCCCAAGGAAAAATGATGATTAAGCCTATGATGGCTGGATATATCCATTTCTTTCCTTCAAACCGGTCAAATGTAAGTTTAAGAAGAAATATCAAATGCGCAATGGAGATAATATCCACTAAAAGTAGGGGGATGACGGAAGCTTTTTCTGGTGGAATTTTGAAGCTTAAGTAACCCAGTGGCCCATAAGTGAACATCAAATCCTTTCCAAAAATTTTACCTTTTTGGATCATCATCAGAATGGCTTCAGTCCATCCGGCGTCAACTCCAACCGTTGCATAATTGACCGGTGTTACCAGCGAAATGGCAAGGAATGCAAAAAACAATAAGAATATGCGCTGATAGGTCTTTTCTAACATATTTGTTAATAACTATCCTTTTTTGATCGGTTAAATCATCATTCAGGTAGTGCAGACCAGCCTATTCAACGGTAACAGAATTTTTCATATAGTTCGTTTTTCTTACCCCGAACTACTTTGGGGTTGATTTCTTTGAATAGTTGTAGAAAGAAGATAATTTACTCTTATACCATTTCCCTCCTTTGGGTGGGAACAACTTTTCCTTATTTAACTTCTCTGAAATCTCACTTAAAGATAGTCCTTCCTTTTCTTTTAGTAAAACGATTCGTTCAACTAATTTCATCTTTTTGGAATCAGTCTGGGTTGATTTATGGGTAACTAGTCCCATTTCAGATTTGAATACTGATTTACCTTCTTTAATTTGGTATTCTTTAAACCCATTTTTATCTACTACACCAGTATAATTTAAACTATCCCCAACAATAGGTAATTTAAATTTAATATCTAATTGGTGGGATTTCTTCTTTGGGTCATATTTGATGTCAATCTTATTTATGGTATCAAGTAAAAACTCCCTTTGTTTTTCAAATGAAAGGGTTTCCACTTGTTCAAGATTCTCATTTACCTTATTCAACCAATTCACCCATCCTGTTGAGTTACTTATTGATTGAAGGTTTTCATTCAAATTGTTTACCTCATTTTGAATGGTAGATATGTGACTTTTGAATCTCTCTCTTAACTTCTCACCCTGATTTTGGGTTATAGTTCCAAGTCTTATATCAAATTCAAGTTTTAAAAGTTCCTCATCTACTTTTGATAATTCAAGATTCTTATCTCTAATCTTTCTCTTTAAATCATCTGATAGTTTTTTTAGATTTTTTTCATCTTCAAACTTTGGATTAAGGTTTGATACTTTGAACTTCTCTCTTATAGTTTTGGAGTTTAAGAGAACATCTTTTACCACAGATACAACCTTTTTGTCCAACTCTTCCATTCTAGGACTCTTCTTTAAGGGACAACTTTTTATATCCATTTTGTCCCCAACCTTTCTCCAATTTGATTCAGTACATTTTCCATAATAATGGTTTGTGGATTTAAATCGGTGTCCAAGTTTTAGTTTACACTTTTCACAAGTTAGTAATCCCCCCAACAATGATTTCTTTGATTTACCATCTATATGTGTAGGGTATTGAGTTTGAATCCTATTCTGTACATCTTTGAATAGTAGTTCATCAATAATTTTCGGTGTTTTTACTACAAAGGATTCGATTATTTGTATTTCATCATTAGGTAGTTTTTCTTTCCACTCCCATATTTGTTTACCTATATAGATTTCCTTCTTTAACATAGAAAGAACAGTACCTACATTCCATCCTTTTCCACTTCTTCTTGGTTTAATATCAGTTTGAAGGTCAAGGAATACTTTAATTTCCATACACGACCTCCCTTTGTTATACATGTCAAAAATTTTCTTTACATAGATGGATTCCTCTTTGTTTACTACTAAATTCTTCCCTTTAACTTGGTAACCAAAAGGTATAGTCCCACCAATCCAAGTATTACCTGATTTTAATGAGTTTCTCTTTCCAAGAATGGACCTCATTCTCCTTAACTCATTATCATATTGGGAAATTAATGATAACACACCCATCGTTAATTTATCAACTGAATTAGATAAATCGTAAGGTTTACAATCTTCTCCAATATAAACCTCCACTTGAAAGTCAATAAATACCTTTAATATAGAATACCATGATTGAGAGTATCTTCCAAGTCTATCAGTATTAAACACCCAAACCTTTCTAATACCGTTGACCTTTGAGATTTCATTTAATAATTCAACCAATATTGGTCTGTGATTTATTTCTACCTGATAGGAACTCTGTACACCCTCATTGAACTCAACATATGGAAGTCCAAGTTGTTTAGAAATTTTCTTCCCTAACCTTTGTTGGAGTTCAAGTCCTCCTCCCTCCGTTTCTTGTGATTGTGAGGATACTCTGTACAATAATCCTATCTTATCCATAATTTGTTAATTTGAATTGTAAAGGTCAATTTTCTTACCCCCTAAATTAAACAAAATTGTTATGAGTTATCATGTAGTTTGAAAATGTCTGAATTAATAGAATGAGGGTCTTCAAGTAGTGTAATACTTGATTTTTGTGATTTTGAATAGGTTGGGGGATGAGATATAAGGACAGACCTCAATAGTAAAAATAAGGACTCCCTGAACCAATGTCAAGATTAAAATCAGGAATAATTGAGGTTTTTAGATGTTACTTTATTTCAGTTTTTACTGAATTCAATAGTAGAGACCCACCAATACCGCATAATCCTAAAAATATTGGTGTGTCCTTGGTAAATAAATCTGAAAGATTGTCGTAATCTATTATAACAAATAATACCCCAAATCCTTCTAAAAAGAATATTACTCCAACGATGATTGGGAATGATAATAATATGAGTCCCAATATGAATTTTATTTTTTCAATTGATTTCATCGTTATTATGTTTATTTTTTCATTCAAAAGAAATAATATTCTCAATAAAACACCCAATAATACTATTAATCCAAAATAACAAAAAATAAAATCCGTCCAAATATTTAATAACCATAAAACACTTAACACAATCGAAGTGGTTAGGAATGTAAAAATTGAAAAAGTTAATATTTTATCTTTTAAACAATTTTTCATTCTATAAATCAAGTTAAACTACTTCAATGAATCATATTTTTGTTTGATACGGAATATTATATAATCGAGATTAGGATTCTTATCCAATTTGATTTTGTTGATAGTTCCTTTTTTACAGACTTATATTTCTCAAAACTTTATTTAGAGACACCATTTAATAGGTTATAATGAAAATTAATTTACAGTTTGGATAATAGTTTCGTTTTTTGATTTTCAAATTCTTCTTGAGTTATAATACCAGAATCTTTTAATTTAGATAACTTCTCCAACTGTTCCAATATGTCATTTGAATTTGAGTTAGTTTCTTTTTTTAAATCTGAATTATCTTCTTTTTTTACGGATTTCTCATTTTTAGAATGTGCAATTTGAAATTCTCTTCGTTTTTCTTCAATTGATGAAATTACTTCTTCTCCTGAATATTCATCTACTGAAAAATACACAATTCTTCCACCTCTGGTTTCAATAAATACATTTTCAAATTCAACTTTATTTGAAAAAATACCAATTAATATTAAAACCATTGAACCTAGGTTTAAAAATAAACCTAGTTTGGAGGTAGTACTCCCTAATGTTACAATACATGAAATAAATCCAATAAAAAACAAAACAACACCAATTTGTTGTAAATTTCTATCACCTAGAAATTGACTATTTTTTCTATAAGAAAGGGAGGAGATATCTTCAAATAAAACACTGGTTGAGTTTACATCTGTTTCAACTGTAATTTTGTTGTTTTCGTAAGAAATATTTCCCGGTTGGTATTTATTGTTTAAATGGTCCATAATATTTTATTTGTATAAAACTATTTAAAGAAAAAAAAATAAAAATAAAAATTATTTTTATTTAACGGTTTAAGTATTTGAAAATCAGCAAAAAGAAATGAGTAAAATTGGGATAGAATGGATTTTATATCAATTATCCAAAAATTAATGTGATTTTGAATTCAGTTAATATAAATTATGTTTATGGAAGATTCAGAATTGGATTACTTCAATGAATCGTATTTTTGTTTGATAAGGAACATTACATAATCGATATTGACGTTCTTATCAAATTTGATTTTGTAGATGGTTCCTTTTGTACCACTCTTCCATTCCCACGAACCGTCTTCTGAAATACCTTTAGGGTCATCTAAATCAAAATACCTTTTAGATTTACTACCATCTGGGTTTACATTACCCCTTAAAATTTCAATTGAGATGTAGTTTTTACGGAAATTGAAGTAACTAATCTTCTTGTTCTCTCCATTTAAACTGATATATGGTTTTTTGATTTCAAGTTCAATATTCTCCAATTCCTCTAACTTCCCCTTCAGTTCAAACCATTTTTGTTTAGTTTCCTCATCTAATTTATTAAGGTGAAACTCCTCATCCACCACTTTAACCTCTTTATTTACGGTTTGAATAATTGTCTTTTTTTCTGAATTGGTAGAATTTAAACTATCAATACTCTCCTTTGAGGAGGATTTGTGTTTATTAAGGATTACCGTATCATTCGAGAACTTTTTAATCTCCCATAATTCAAATGGAAGGTTTTTGAAGTTCACACTATCCTTTTGGTAGGAATTGAAAGATTGGGAAATGAACATGATTTTGGACTGACTCCAATCAATGTCTTCATTCCTTAATACACGATTATAATGTTGGGAAAGTGTAAGGATGAAATCTGATTTATTGTTTAATAGGAGTTGAAGGTAGGTGTACCCTTGGTCAATCACCGAATAACTATCTCCTTTTTTAAATTCAATGATTACAAATGAGTTCGATTCATTATCGAAACATAGTGTATCTATCCGATATTTTCCTATTGGGAACTCTGAACGAACAAATTCTAACCCAAAGAATGATTGAGTGTTGTTTTCAATTACATTTTGAATCTCCCTCTCTAATTTGAATGGGGTTGGTTCGATTACTTCGACATTCCCATTCTTAATATTGAATACTTCCATAATTACTCAAATTTCAATTCTTTAAGTTTTTCAATCAATGGGATAATTTCGGTTATATTTTTAATAACATGTTGAGATTTTCCTATTTTATTAACATTGAAGTTTAACACCCAATAATTATAAGTTTGTTCTTCTTTTGGAAAGGTTTTCTTAGGGTCAACTTTTGAATTAAAAAGTACAACCTGAAAGTCATTTGAATTAAAAAGATATTCAGTTTGTTTTGATTCAATAGTTTTAACTTTTTCAACTACGAAGTTGAGGTAATCGATAAGTCCAATTATTTCATTTTGGTCTAAAAAGGTATATCCTTCTCTAGGAATAGATTCATAATCTAAAATATTCACGAACAATCCGTATACTTTAGAATTTGATTTCAAAGAAACGATTTTGAGTTTTTTAAAGTTAATATACTCCCCTAAAGTGGATTTGAACTCATATAAATCTTCATATTCCTTCTGAATTACTTCACCTTTTGAAATTAAAATAGATTCTATTTTAGTTTTAGAGTCTGAGTCCTGTGAAAAAGTATCTAATGATACTAAAGAGAGTAAAAGTAACAGTAAAAAAGATTTCATAATTTGGTATATTATTACATTTCAAGTTATAAAAATATCAATTGAAATCCCGAAAATCTTATTTAAAGGTTTATACTCTTCATCAATGGAATTACGATTACCCTTTAGATGTCAAACCTTTCAAAAGGTTTGAGTGATGTAAACATAAGAAATTATACCAAATTCAATCAAAATGTTCACTTTTACCTATTAGTGAACATTTGATATTTCTCAAAATCTTCGTTTAGGTATCAGGAACCAACAATTCACCTAAAGTGCTGAAAATCAAGCAAATAAAATGTTCATTTGTTATAAATTTATTATAAAAGTGTGTATTTTTGTATTGTAAATTCTATGTTATGAAAAAGATTGAAAACGAATTGAAAAATCAGAAAACTACAACTTACTCATTGGACTGGGATACAGTGGTTGGATTGGAAAGTAGGTTGTTAAGAGATTTTATTTCTTCGAAGAAAGATTCTAAGGGAAGAGAACTATTAATGATTTCTATTGGTGTAAGATTGGGATTGAGGGTAATCGATAACTTAAATCTAAAGTGGGGTGATTTAATGTACCTTAATACTGGAGAACAATTTATAAGAGTGGAGAAAAAAACTAATAAAGAGAGGATTTTAGTAATGAGTTCCAAATTAAAAGAGGTTTTGGATGTTGTTATCGGTGAGTGTAATCCAGACCCGAATCACTTTATCTTCTCTTCACAAAAAGGAAAGGGTTTGGAACCAATGTTCATACAGACGTTTAATCGATTATTGAAGGATGTAATGAAAGAATATAAAATTAAATTCATTGGTAATTGTTCTTCACATCTTCTAAGAAAATCATTTGTTGTTGGTTCAATTAGAAAAGGTTTTGAAATGGGAGACCATTTATCTCTTGTTAAGGTTTCAAGACTTATTGGTCACTCTAATATCTCAACAACTCTAAAATATACGAATTTCGAAACTTCACAAATGTTGAATTTGTATGAGTTAAGTTAGAGAATATTCAGGAATTCCTTCAGAAGGAAAATAACCAGAAGATTATATCCCTATTGGATAAAGGTAAATCCGTAAGGGATATATCTGGTAGATTAGGAGTTTCTACTAAAACTATTGTCAAAGTAAGGAAGTATCATTTAAATTAAATAAATTTTCAAAATTCAATAAGGTATAATTTGAACCCTTAGAACTTCTTTCTCTTGTCTCACTTATTAATTTTTTTGTTTTTATTTAATTCAATTGGTATTTAAATCATTGACGATGAAATAAATTCATAATTACAATTGAAATATTTTGCTAGTTCGGGATTGATTTTTTCCTCATCTTTTTTAAAGATAATGTATTTGATAAATTCTTTTTCTTTATCAAAATCAAATATGGTATCTTTCAGACAATCAAAATGAACACCCTTATATTCATTCCAACTGTGTAATCCCCACACTTTTTCATTATTATCCTTAAAAAATATAGAATCAAACATATCAACTAATTGATTTTTGGGGAGTATTTTAGATAGGACTTGAAATTCATTTTTATGGAATAGACCATAAATTTGATTAATCTCAGGGATTTGTGAACTAATGAATTTGGAATACAATAGACATTGACCTCTTTTGGGTTTTTTTACTAACATAAGGTTTTTGACATCATTTCGAATTTCATTGGGGATATTATTTGTCGAAATTATATATCGTAATTCAGTTTTATTTGAAATTGTTGAATTGTTGACAAATTTTTCACTTTTTATTCTGAGTTTATTAATCTCTTTAATCATTCCATAGTCTATTCTATATTGAGAAGTGTATAAATCAAAGAGAGTCCTTTTAGGGGTGGGTGTTGATTTCTTTTTCAATTGTTTTTTGAATGATTTGGTATTTCTTTTCTTTTGAGTTTTCATAAAATTTTATTTAAAAAGTTTTTAATTATTTATTTAATCTCTTATCACTATACAAATAACTTGAAATTGCTATCCTACGTAAATCATATTTAAAGTTTAGGTAGGAATTAGTTTTCATTGTTTCAGTTGATTTAAGTTCTCTCTCATTACTATGTAAAGGTCGGTAGTATTCTATCCTACGTAAATTGTTAAATTACTTTAGGTAGGAATTTGACGGTTTCTTTTATTTTTGAAACAAAATAGTATTTGAGTTAATAGGAGTATAGGTGAAGAATTTAAGTTCCTTTACGATTCCAGTACCATTTTTGATTTTGGTTCTTTTAATTTGAGATTTAAGAGATTTCAATGATTTTAAACATTGGGTAATAATTCTCTCTCCTTTTGAAAGTGATTCTGATGAAACTCCTTCAAAATCATTCATACTTTTTCTAATTAGTTCATCTGTAATTGACCATTTTAGGTCATTTACTAATTCGAGGAACGTTGTATCCTCATTTAAATCAATTTCTTTCATAGATTTTTAAATTGTTTTTAACACATTTCCAATATTGGTTTAGGAGGTTGTGTTAGTTAATTCCCCCTTTAGTTTTTATCCCAATCCATTTACAGTTGGAACTTTATTAATCCATTCTAATACTTTAGGTTTTGGAATGGATTTGAACTCTAAATCAGATTTAATCATTTGGATTTTGTGTAACCCATTATCTCTTTCCCATCTATCTTTTAATTGTGGAATTTGACATCCATACAAATCGTAGATTAAATTCCATTCCTCTACGAGTTCCAAATCGGTATTTTGAGGGTCCAAATGATTTAAAGTGATTTGAATTTTTTCCACTTTCACCCCAACATTTGTAAAAGAATCAATTAAGTTGGAAATGTAGACATCACTTAACCTAAGAAGTTTTCTTCGTTCACAGGGTTTTAGTTTTTCATTTGGTTGAATGTAAAAGTTGAATCCCTTTACTTTACCAAATCGACCACCTTTAATGTTTTTCCGTTTAATCTTCTTAGACTTTTCAGAGATTCAGAAGGAAATGGGTTCGGAACCTTTAGAATTCAAATAATCTCTAATTGATTTATCAAATAGTATTCTTTGTGAAAGTTTTGAGGAATTTATATTTCTATCTAAATAAACTTCATTTTTAGAAAAGTATTCCTTCCACATTTTATCACTTCTTTTGTCCAATTCATAAATTGTTTTGAATCCTAATTCTTTTACTCTTATGTGTTTACTTACATCATATTTTACGGAATTACATTTTTGAAGTTCATTTCTTAATGTAGGGTTCTTTAGTTTATCAAAACCTAAACTCTTTCCATCTTTACTTTTTACTCCTTCCGATTTAGTTTTACTTTTTACTTCGTTATTCTTTGTATCTGAATTTACAATTGAGGTACTTCTTTGATGATATTCCAAAAGTTTTATAAATCCTTCGTTGAATGATGTTGTAAATGAAGATGTGTAGAGATTCATTACTTTCTCTAAATCGTTTGTAATTACTGTTCCTTGAACTGAATTACTTTGTGTGTTTTGAAACATATTTTTAAAATTTATTTTAACTACTTTTCCAATTGGTTAAGAGGTAGTAGTTGTAAGTCCCCTTTATTTGGATTATGCAACCATAGATAAATTTTCTCTTTCAAATTGTTTAATATTATTAGAAGTGTTTATCCAATAAGGGGAAAATAGTTCTTTTTCAAATCCTAAATTTTTGTAGAACTTTTTAAGTTTTTCTAATGGAATATTATACTGATAAGGAATCGGAATCAATGAAATTTCAATATTCAGTTTTTCACATATTTGAAGTATTTTCCTCATTATTTCTTTACCGATACCTTTCCCATGAAATAATGGATTTATTGATATTTTGAAGAGTTGTACTCCTTGTTTAAATGGAGTAAACACCAAACCGAATAATTCACTTTCAAAACAAATACGTTTTGAATTTATAGTTTCATTTACTTCCCATTTGTTTAAGTCATCATTCCAAAAAGTTGTTTGAATTTCACTTTCTTTGAGTTCAGTTTTAATTACTTTAATTGATTCAGATTCAAAATTTTCTTCCATTTCACCTATAAATTTTCTGAAATTTACTGTTTCGGGATAATGTTTAATATTTACTTTTTTGGGGGGATTTACCCCTTTAGACAAAAATTGAAATAGAGGTTTTTTTTGATTTTTTTGTTTGTTTTTCTTCTTTTTAAACTGATTTGTGTTTCGGATTTTTTGTTTTTTGTTCATCATATTTTTTTATTGTTTATGTTTTCTCACACTACTACGTAAAGTTCGTTAATTTGCTATCCTACGTAAATCATAATTTAATTTTAGGTAGGAATTAGTTCTCATTTTATAAGTTGTTTTAGTTTCTCTCTTATCACTATACAAATAACGCGAAATTGCTATCCTACGTAAATTGTATATTAATTTTAGGTAGGAATTAGTTCTCATTGTTTCAGTTGATTTAAGTTCTCTCATTCTACTATGTAAATTTCGGGAGTATTCTATCCTACGTAAATCATATTTTAATTTCAGGTAGGAATTTGTTATCATTTTATCAGTTGTTTTAAGTTCTCTCATTCTACTACGTAAATTTCGGGAGTATTCTATCCTACGTAAATCACATTTTAATTTTAGGTAGGAATTTGTTCTCATATTACAGTTGTTTTAAGTTCTCTCATTCTACTACGTAAATTTCGGGAGTATTCTATCCTACGTAAATTATAAATTGATTTTAGGTAGGAATTAGATGTTGTTTTGAAGAAATTATGTAGGAAGGACGATTTCATACTGGAAGTTCCCCCAAATCCTATCCTACGTTAAGAGATTTTTTATATCTTGTAGGAAATTTGAACTAGTATGATTAGGAAGAAAAAGAAATCTAAATCGAAATGGGGTATGGTTATTCAGTACCTGGAGAATGATGAATATTTGAATTTGAATTCCAGACAAAACGATGATTTGTTGAAATTAAGGAGTTTGAAAAATTATGTAGATGTATTGAATGATACTATTGAAAGGGATTCAAAGATTGTTCAAAAACTACAAAAGGAGATTAAAGAAAGAAAGGAGAAGATTCGTATTCATACCATGAATGGTAAACCCTTATTTGAAAGATTAGAACATCTGAAGAATGAACACCAAATCGTAGTTTATTATACTGAAGGTGTTCACAAAAGGAAGAAGGTTGAAGATGGTCAGAATAGATTGGTAAGAGAGGTAAAGAATAAAGTGGATGTTGAGTACAAACAAATCAATCTAAAGTATCGGTCTATTCATCTTTCCAAAACCAAAACAGTTTATTTAAAACCTCGTAGAAGTGAGATTTTGGATGATTTGAAAGAGATTTGTCCAAATTGGTATGAAAGAGTGGGAGAGAAACTTAGAGTTGGAAAGGATTCGAAGATTGAAAAGGTTCGGATTGAATTAGTGGAATTGTTTTCTCCAATACTAAAGGAGTTAATTACCATTCATTCAAAGGAAATCAATAATAAAGGGTTCTCAATTACCTATAAGGTTCTTTTGGAAAAATTAAAGGAGAAAGGGTTGTAATGAGTTTTTGTACCAGTAAATCAATACAAATCTGATTTGATTGAAAGATTACTTAACTTGAATATTAATATAGTTTATAATTTATAAGTACGATGTCAAAACACCAAGAGTTATCATCCTTCATATGGAATGTTTGTGATGATGTGTTAAGAGGATTATTCAAACAACATGAATATGGTGAAGTAATACTTCCATTTGTGGTATTAAGGAGATTGGATTGTGTTATTGAACCTGATAAGGATAAGGTTCACAATCTTTATATGGAGTATAAGGATAAGGTTTCAGACCCCTCTCCAATTATCAAGAATTCCGTAAATAAGGAGTTTTATAACTTCTCTCAGTATGATTTATCTAGGTTGAAATCCGACCCAAAGAAGATATTCACCAATTTTCAGGATTATATCAATGGTTATTCTCAAAATGTATTTGAGATTTTAGAGAATTTTCAATTTGAAAAACCGGTTGAAAAACTTCATAAAAACAATAAGTTATATCTTCTGATTGATAAGTTTACGGAGATTGATTTACATCCAAATGTGATTGATAATCATACAATGGGTCAAATCTTTGAGGAACTACTTCGTAAGTTTTCAGAGATGAGTAATGAAACCAGTGGTGAACACTATACCCCAAGGGATGTAGTTAAATTATTGGTTTCATTGGTTTTTTCAGAGAATAAAGAGGATTTGATGGGAGAGGGTAAGATTCGTTCCATTTTTGACCCATGTTGTGGAACGGGTGGTATGTTGACGATTGGAAAAGAATGGATTCATGAAAATATCAACCCCAATATTGAGATTAAATTAAGTGGTCAAGAGTTAAATCCTCAAACATTCTCTATTTGTAAATCAGATATGTTGATTTCAGGTGAGAATCCTGATAATATCAAATTGGGTTCTTCTCTTTCCTATGATGGATTTCAAGGGGAAAAGTTTGATTATATGATAACCAATCCTCCTTTTGGTGTGAGTTGGAAAAGTGAAGAGGAGTTTATTAAAAATGAATCATCAAATCCACAAGGTAGATTCTCGGTAGGTACACCACGTTCATCAGATGGTTCATTACTGTTCCTTCAACATTTAATTTCAAAGATGGAGAAGAAAGGTTCACGAATTGGAATTGTGTTCAATGGTTCTCCTTTGTTCACTGGGGATAGTGGTAGTGGAGAGAGTGAAATTCGTAAATGGATAATTGAAAATGATTGGTTGGAGTGTGTAGTTCAGTTACCCGATTCCCTTTTCTTTAATACTGGAATTACAACATATGTTTGGATTGTAAGTAATAATAAGAAATCAAATCGAAAAGGTAAGGTTCAGTTGATTGATGGTTCAAATCTTTCCAAACCGATGAAGAAATCATTAGGTAGTAAAAGAAAAGAAGTATCAGATGAACAAAGAGAACTGATATTAAAAACCTATTCTGATTTCAAAGAATCTGATATTTCCAAAATCTTTGAAAATGAGTTCTTTGGATACAAAAAGGTAACCATTGAACAACCTTTGAAAGAAAATGGTGTATTAGTTAAGGATAAAAAAGGTGTTATTAAATCTGATGGTTCTTTAAGGGATAATGAAAGGATTCCTTTGGGGGTAGATGTAGATGAATATTTCGAAAGAGAAGTCAAACCACATTTACCTGAAAGTTGGATGGATAGAACTAAAGATAGTGTTGGGTATGAAATAAATTTCACAAAGTACTTCTATCAATACAAACCTCTTCGTTCTTTGGAAGATTTAACGAAAGAGTTGTTGGATTTAGAAAAAGAATCAGATGGTTTAATGAATAAATTGATTGGGTAATGAATAGATATCAATCATATAAACCATCAGGTGTTGAATGGATTGGAGAGATACCTGAACATTGGGAAACAATTAGATTTGGGATGTTAGGTATATTCTCTTCAAGTGGAATTGATAAAAAACTTGATGATAATGAGACATTTGTAAGAATGGTAAATTATACCGATATCATAAAGAGTAGGGTTCATAACCCCGTTATAAACAACCAAATTGATTTTATGGTTGTAACTACTCCACAATCCAAACTAGAAGAACATAAATTAAGAAAGGGTGATTTGGTATTTCTACCAAGTTCTGAAACTTGTGAAGATTTAGGGGTTTCATCATTAATCGACTTTGATGAAAATGATATAGTTTACTCATATCATATTTTAAGGTTTAAATTTCTAAAAGAGGTTAATCATTACTTCAAGAAATATTTAGGTAATCATAATGGTATTTACAATCAATTTTCTTTGGAGGGGAAAGGAACTACTAGACAGATTATCGGTAGAAACGTTTTTAGAAATGTAAAAGTAGTTCTTCCACCCCTACAAGAACAACACCAAATCGTTCAATTTTTGGATGAAAAAACCGAGTTGATAGATAGGTTGATTTCAACAAAAGAACGTAAAATTACCCTCTTAAAAGAACAAAGGACATCACTTATCAATCAGGTTGTTACAAAAGGATTGAATCCCAATGTAAAAATGAAGGATAGTGGGGTAGAATGGATTGGGGAGATACCAGAACATTGGTTATTAATCAGTTTACATAAATTGTTACAAACAAATAGTTTAGAATTTCAAGACGGGAATCATGGGGGTGAACATCCAAATCCAGAAGAATTTATTGAAACTGGTGTTCCATTTATTAAACCAAGAGATATACAAGATGGTAATGTAGATTGGTCTAATTGTGATAGATTACCCTTTGAAAGATGTTCTCGTTTTAGAATTGGGTTTTCAAATAATGATGATGTGTTACTAGTAAATCGAGGTGGTTCAATTGGGAAAGTATGTTATGTAAATGATTATAATAATGAGTTCCCTTATTTTATAATTAATCCACAAGTAACTTATTTGAGAGGGAAAAATGGTCTATCGTCAAAGTATGTTTATTATATTACTAAATCTGATGTATTTCGTTGTGGAGTCGATTTGATTTTAGGTCATGGTTCAACTTTTCCATTTTTGGGGTTATCGAATATGGGAGATTTTCAAATGGTTTTACCACCTCAAGTAGAACAACAAAAAATAGTTGAATATTTAGATTACCAAACAATAGAGATTGATAACTTAGTCCAGTTAGAACAAAATAAGATTGATTTATTAAAAGAATACAGACAATCACTCATTTCAGAAGTGGTTACTGGTAAAATTAAAGTTACAACCGATGAGTAATCCATCTGAAAAAAGATTTGAAACCTATATTGAAAACTCCCTCAATTCACAGGGGTATAAATCCATTGAGTTTAATCTATATGATAGAAAACTATGTTTAATACCTTCAGAGGTAATCAGTTTTCTAAAATCCACTCAACCAAAGGAGTGGGAGAAATTAGAACTTCAATATGGTTCTGAATCTGAAAATAAGATATTACAACGGATTTCAGATGAAATTGGAAACACAAATCGGAGTGTAATTGATGTTCTTCGTAACGGGGTAAAAGATAGAGGTTCATTCTTTAATTTGGTTTATTTTGAACCTAAATCTGATTTGAATAAATCTGATAACGAATTGTTTGGAATGAATCGTTTTGCGGTTGTCCGTCAACTTCACTATTCCACAAAAAATGAGAACTCATTAGATATGGTTCTTTTTATCAATGGGATTCCATTGGTAACGATGGAGTTGAAGAATGAACTTACTGGACAGAATTATAAACATTCAGAGAATCAATATAAAAGAGATAGAGACCCGAAAGAGTTACTTTTTCAATTCAAAAGGTGTTTAGTTCATTTTTGTGTAGATAATGTTAGGGTTACCATGACAACCCAATTAAGAGGAGAGAAAACCTTCTTTCTTCCTTATAATAAAGGGATTATCAATTCTCCAAACGAGGTTGGTTACAAAACCAGTTACTTATGGGAAGAAATTCTCTCTCCTAATTCCCTTTTAGATATTATTGATTCGTTTGTACTTCTTTCAATTGAAAAGGAAAAGGAATGGGATGATGTTAAAAAGGTAGTAATTGAGAAGAAGAAGGAGATTCTTATTTTCCCAAGGTATCATCAATTAGATGTAATTAGAAAACTAAAGGAAACGGTTATCAATGAAGGAGTAGGTAATAATTACCTAATTCAACATACCACTGGTTCGGGTAAATCATATTCAATCGGATGGTTATCACACCTCTTAACTTCTTTATATCGTTCAAGAAGTGATATAAAACGGATGTTTGATTCAATTATCGTTGTTACGGATAGAAAGGTATTGGATGAACAATTACAATATACCATCAAACAGTTGGAACAAGTGGAGGGTGTAGTTTGTAAGGTTGATAAAGGTTCATCTCAATTAAAAGAACATTTAGAGAAAGGAAAAGGAATTATCATTACAACCATTCAAAAGTTCCCTTATATCTCTGAAGAAATTTCAAAATTGGGAAGTAGAACCTTCGGAGTTGTGATTGATGAGGTTCACTCTTCTCAAAGTGGTGAGAACTCTAAACATCTAAAGAAATCAATCTCAAAGAAGGAAGATGAAACGATTGATGATGAAAATGGGGTTCAAATAGATGATGATGAATTTGATTATGAGGATGTAATTAGAGAGGAAATTCGTAGTAGAGGTAAACAAAAACACGTTTCCTTCTTCGGATTTACTGGTACTCCTAAACAAAAGACATTAGAGTTGTTTGGTAGAAAGAATGAATCAGGTAAGTTCGTTTCCTTTCATAATTATCCAATGGAACAATCCATATATGAAGGATTTACATTGGATGTTCTTCAAAACTATACCACCTACAAAAGATGGTTTAAATTGATTCAAAAGAATGATGAGGATAAAGAATTACCTGAAGGAAAGGTTAAAAAGGAGGTAGTGAATTTCGTAGATTCCCATCCTGATACTATTCGACAAAAGGTTTCTATCATTTTAGAACAATTCATAAATAAAACATCAAAAACGATTGGTGGTAGGGGTAGAGGAATGGTTGTGGTTCGTTCTCGTTACCATTGTGTTCTTTTTCAACAAGAAATGGTGAAACAAATGAGGGAGTTACATCTTCCATATTCTTGTTTGGTTGGGTTTAGTGGTACTATAAATTACCATAAAAGGGAAGTTACTGAAGAAACCCTAAATAATGAAAATGGATTGAAGAGTGGAACGAAGATACCTGAAGGGTTGAAAGACCCACGATATCGGATTCTTATCGTATCAAATAAGTTTCAAACTGGATTTGATGAACCTCTAATCCATTCAATGTTTGTGGATAAGAAATTGAATGGTGTCCAGTGTGTTCAAACGTTGTCAAGATTGAACAGAACTACATCAGGTAAGGTAGATACCTTCGTGTTAGATTTCGTCAATAATACGGATGATATTGTTCAATCATTTCAGGAGTATTATACCTCAACAGAATTGGTTGGAGAGACCGACCCTAATAAGTTGTATAGTTTAGAAACCGAAATCAAATCGTTCAATTTATTCACTAAATACGAAGTGAATGAGTTTTGTAAGGTTTTCTATGATGAAAAAGAAACAGATGAGGGGTTACAACCTATTCTAAACAGAGTGGTTGATAAATGGATAGAAATAGATGATAAAGAACAAAAAGAGTTGTTTAAATCATCTATTCAATCATATATTCGTTTGTATGGATATATCTCACAAATTGTAACTTTTGAGGATTTGGAATTAGAAAAGTTGTTCATATTCCTCAAATTCTTAAACAAGAAATTACCTAAAGATATCACCTCAAGGATTCAAATATCTGATTCAATTGATTTAGAATCTCTCAGATTACAAAAGATGGGAGAACATAAATTAACATTAGAAAGTAGAAAGGGAGAATTAGAACCGATTGGAGATGGAAAGAAAACCCAAGAGGAGGAGGAATTAGATTTACTTTCAGAAATTATCAAAAAGATGAACGAGGTTTATGGAATTGAATTGAGTGAAGAACATAGAATCAATTTCAGTAGAGTTACCAATCAGGTTTATCAGAATGGTGAGTTGGATAAGGTTATGAAGGGAGAGAATTCTGAACAAAATAAAATCAAAAAGGTAGAGGAGATACTTAAAACAGTTCTTTTAGGATATGTGAATGACCAATTCGATTTTTATCAAAAAATGGAAAACCCTCAATTGATAAAGTTCATGACTGGAGAACTATATAGAAATTACGGAAAATCATTTTTATAAAACTTAACCTACTCAGAAATGGAAAACTCTGATAAAATTAAATTACCTGAATTTGTAATTAAACATACAAACGATGATTCACTGATGTATGTTAAAGAAAATGGTGTTATTGATAAATCAATTTACTCTGGGTACGAAGGTCCTCACTATTTAGTTTTAAAGGAAACCTTACATAATACTGGGGAATTAGATAGAGATTTCAAAGGTTGTTGGAAGTTAGATTCATTTAATTTTTATATTAATGATTGGGTGTATTGTGATGGGGAGTGGATTGAAATTGATAAAGAAAGAAAAAGGTTAGAAAATTCAGTAAGGTTACCATCCTTCATTTCAAATCAAATGAAGGAAGAAATCAACAAATATGGGAAACATTTAGATATTGTCCCCAATAAAACTGAAGATGAATATATTGGTGATTCTTATTCACTTGAATTAGTAGAATTAGATGATTCTCCTAATGAATTCCAATGGGTTTTAAAATCACTTTATGATTTCGTAGGATTTAAATATGTTAATGGAGAATGGGTAGAATTTGAGATACCTGAAGACGAACATTAAAAATGGGTTCAATCATCACCCCACATTGTTCAAGTTGCAAATACCCATTCAAAAAGATGATGGTTGGGGGAGGTATGATGGATTTTATGGAATCAGTTAAAATTCCGTTCTCCTGTTACGACTGTGGAACGATTAGTATCAATAACATATATTCACCTTCAAATAAGTGTTCGAAGTGTAGAAAGGAAATGGTGATGTATGGTAAGGAGGTTAGTGATGTGAATTCAGAAGAATATAGTGATTCTGTTTTTGACTGGAGTTTTGGTTCTTTTGAAGGATATGTTTTAATGAATGAGGACTATAAGTGTCCTAAGTGTAAAGAAATGGGGTTGAAGTTTGAATTAACTGGAAAATGGGATTAAAATATGATGGAGGGAGATTCAAAATACATCTTATTGAAAGAGTTGGAAGATGAGTATCTGAAACAATACCCAAATTCAGAAAGACCATCAAACTCCCTTTTTGATATTGGAATTGATGGAATAATATTAGGATTGCAAAATCGAAATGGAAGGAAAATTAGAATTATTCATAGAAGAGGTGTGTGTGATGGGGGTAGAATAGTATATTATACTCCAAATAAGAATTGATGATTTAGATTCAAAATCAATTAACTGATAATCTAATGAGGTATTTAGGGAATTGATTTTAATCTCTCTAAATTTCCATCCTATTAGTGGTTAGGTTGTAAATAAGGTGGTGAACCTATAGGGTTCCCACCTTTTTTTGATTATGGTTTTAATAATCCTTCTTCTAATAAATCTCCAGTTTGTTTATAATGTTCCATTGAATTATCTGCAGATTTTTCTGAATCATAATAAAACCTCTTGTTTTCTACAAATAAAAACCATTTACCGTAACTTATTTTTTTAGTTATTTCACCTTTTAAATTTTGCAATTCAAGTAAATCGGTTTTTTCGTTCGTTTCTTCGGATGATTTAACCTCAATTGTTTCAGAAATTTCATTCAAATAATCCCCAGCATTTTTAAAAGAGTTAAAAATTTTAAAATTCATAACCAACCCATTAATTGCAATCAAAAGAAATGTAAAGAAATTGACTACACCTAAAAGTATTAATCCCTTAGTTTGGTCAAAATTTTCACCTCTATTCTGTGGTATAAAAACTGGGTTGTTTTGGTAGTCGTAAACAACATCATTATGAACCGTATAACTTTGACCAACTCCATATAATGAAATTATCCAGATTTGTAGTAATAGAGATAAAATGAAAATTATAATTGAATATTTGATTTTAGTTTTAAAATAATATTGTGAATTTTGCAATTCTATCCCAGCATTTTGAATGTTTTCAGTGTTCATTTTTAGAATATTTTTTGAAATATTATCTTTTCAAATATTCATTTCAAAATAAACTTATTTAACGGTATTAGATTTTACTAGAGTTTTACTCCCTTCTTTTGGGTTTCTTCGATATGAGGTTTGATATAACTCCTGATTTTTGAGTTTTTGGATGTGGGTCTGAATGTTTGTATTTAATAATCCTAAAATATCAATCATGTCTGAAAGGGTGGATGTATCTAAAGTTTCAAAATCCGTTTCTATTTTATTCATTATCCTTTTATATAATTTGATATCTCTGTGATTCAGAAAGGATTCTATATCTGTTGAATTTTCGTTTTTAGTGGTTTTCATAATTTGAGAAGTTGTTTGTTTGGGTAAAAGTTAGTGTCGAGTTGAAAGGTGATTAGGATTGAGGTTGGATTAAAGTAACTTGACGATTTACAAGAAACTGGTCCCCCACATAAACTCTTACCTTTCAATTCCACACTTTATATACCTGAAATGTTGTAATCAATATATCATAATAGGGAACTCCATATATATTTATTTATCAGTTACACCCTCCACAGTAATTAACTCTTTTGTTCTATCAATATAGGAAATCACTTCTTCCGTCATAAAGTAGTTAGTACCTCTGGATTTGAATTTGTTTAATTCTCCTGAATCACAAAGTCTATAAATGGTAGATTGTGAGACCTGAAGGGTTTCGATTAAATCCTGAAGGGATATGTAGGTTCTATCGTATAGTTTCTCCATTTCTTTTAGTTTGATGGTAATTCTATTTTTACTTTGATACCTAAATCATCGTAGTACTTCTGCAAATCGGATTGTCTGAAGAATTTCTTACCGTTAAATTTTATACCTTTTGGAAACTGGTTGTTTCTGATTCTCTTGTAGAGGGTGAATTTAGAGATATTTAGAATTTTCTCTAAGTCATCAATTAGGATTATGGGTTCAGTTATTGTTATCATAGTTAGAGTGGTTAAGTAGTTAAGTTTTAAAATAAAGTAGGAGTTAGGAGTTCGGAAGTACTATAAATGGTAAAAGGTTAGTTAATTCTCATTCATAAATATTCAGATTCAGTGAAATTAGTAACCAACTATCACCCCCGTCCTCCCAGTAACACGTCAGTCCTATTCCTTTTCACACCCCCCCGGTAGTAAGTTTATTTTGATTTTGCTCCCTATATGTTTTACAGTAGTTGGGTGTGGTGGAATATCATTGGAAACTTACAAAGACTACTCATATAGGAATTTTACCTGAACCAATCATCCATTGAATGAAAGTATAGTAACTCCTTCACTTTTGAAGAATTCCTTACTCATATATATATTAAGTAGAATACCCAAACGATAAAAAAATCAGAAAAAAGTTAAAATATTTTTAAAATAGTTTGTAAGTAGTTGAATGTGAATGAGAGTTCATATAAATAAAAATAGAGGGTTATGTTCGATTATATGTTTCAAACAATGATTCTATCGATTTGAATACTTCAACAATCGGTTCTGTAACTATTACGATATCCTTTCGATTTATCCTCTCTAATCTTATATTACCCTTTTTATATATTCCAAAAACATGAGGTGGGGAAAAGGGGTGTCCTTCGGGTGTCAATATCCCTTCATCATTTAAGATTTTAGAAATCTTACGGTATCCAATAGGGGTAAGAATATTATCTTTTAAACCACTAATTTTGTTGAACAAATATTTTTGAGAATCATTGTAGTTGGATTCCCAAAAAGATGTTGATTCTATTGAAATAACGAAATTTACTAATAAGATGTAGGGGTAAGAAAAATGACCTTTTTCGATTATTCCACGGTCACACTTTTTGCCAAATTTCGTGGTTTATCCACATCTAATCCTCTTTCAACTCCTATGTAATACGAAAGTAATTGAGTCGGCAAGACACTAATTAATGGTGCCAATAACTCATCTACTTCGG
>JACCDS010283788.1_pt1 | contig 20922 bp, 19 predicted proteins | sample 7446441 | NCBI WGS metagenome assembly JACCDS01 (sample SAMN15323445, study PRJNA562643) | freshwater metagenome | isolation source: river surface water | place: USA:Blue River Watershed | collected 2017-08-17 | reverse complement strand
ATGGTTGGTCATGTCTTCGGCAATCAAATCCACGCCCATGGCGGCCAACAAGCTATAAAACACGCTGGCCCAATAACCCTCGTAGGCGGCAATCGGATTGCCAGTAGTCCGGGCATACGGAATCGCGGAAAAAAACCGCACAAACCATGCGCGCAACGGTTCTGCCACACCAGCATCCAACAGGCCGAGCAAATCATACTCCGGGTGATCATGCCGTGGCCGGTTGGTCAGCGCAACCAGCAATTGCTGATTGAAGGCACTTTCGACTTCCCAATTCGGATAACCGAGAATGTAGCGGGTGCTACGATAGCGGGTGTCCACCGATTTAATCGTCAAATAACCCGACTGGAACAGCAGGGTTTCCGGTGCCAAGTCGGACAAATCAAAGTCGGACAGCAATTGGTCACTTGAAACCAGCCGGTGTAAATCCGGCGTAAATACTTTTTTTCTGGCCAGGAGTTTTAGCAAAAAGGTCGGCGTGCCCGATTCAAACCAATACGCCTGAAAGCGGCGACTATCAAACAGGCGCAACAGGTCGTAAGGATTATATACGGCCGCCCCTAACCAATTGTAGCCGTTGTACCAGCGCTTGATGTCGTTTCGGTCAAGATCAAACAATTCGGCAGCAAACACTTGCGTCAGTTCCCGCTCGGTAATGCTACATATTGCAGAATAGCGTGCATCGAGCGTCAAATCAGTCAAATTGTTCAGGCCAGAAAACAGGCTGACCTTGGAAAACTTGGACACGCCAGTCAGAAACACAAAGCGCAGCAAGTGATCCAGTGCCTTGAAAACGCTATAGAAATTTTTTAGCTCATCACGAATCGCCTGCGCCTCCGGGTAATGGTCGTCAGCATCATGGGCTACCAGGGCATCAAGAATCGGCTTGTCATATTCATCGACCAACACCACAATTTGCCGTTGATCTGCCTGAACCATCCCGGTCAGCAAGTCAACCAGCCGCAAGTTCGGCTCTTGGCTACTTACAGGCAAGCCGAATTGCCTTTCAAAGGCAGCCAGTTGATGATGCAGGTATTGGCGCAGTTGTTCCCGGTCGAGAAAATTGGCCGCCGCAAACGAAAACCGCAACACCGGCCAGTTTTGCTGCCAATCGTGCTGGTCTTCAATCTGCAAACCGGCAAACAGCGCACGGTTGCCTTTGAAAATTTCAGCCAGGGTATCCAAAAACAGGCTTTTGCCAAAGCGCCGGGGCCGCGACAAAAGATACCGGCCACTGCCCTGCACCAGTTGCAAGGCAAAGCCGGTTTTGTCGGCATAATAGCAGTTGTCGTTGCGCAAGCTGGCAAAGGTTTGAATTCCAACAGGCAACTTTTGGCGGGGTGCAGTCATCATCAGGCTCGATGGTAATGGCCGATTATAGCCGAATCCCCTGCCCTGTCGGGCTGGGGTACGGCCTGCACACTGTATTTTTAGGACTTACGCAAATTGTTCCAGCAAGGCGCGCTGCCGCAGGCAGTACGCCTGTACGGCAAGGCAGCGCAACGCCGCTGGGGCGGTTTTGCGTAAGTCCTAATTTTGCACTAGCCGTTGGCCACCTTCAAATACCGATCCAAATCATCAAGCGTATCGGCCAGCTCAACCATCGAAAAACGCCCCTTCTTGGTCGGCAGCGGCTTTTTCACCAGCGTCAAACTGGTATCTTGCAACACCGACAGCTTCAGGCGCAAGCCATGCCGTTCCAGTTGTTTGGCTATCGTCTCGCGCCGCTCCCACAGCATCAATCGCGTGTGCTGATAGGCGTTTTCACACATGCGACGCCGGTTGCTATAACTGAAAATATTGGTGAAAAACATTTCGGTATCTTGCTGCGAGGGTTGCAGCAAGAAAATATCGGTATCGGGGTACATATTATTGTAGTTGGTCATGCCCGCCTCCAGCCGCGAATGCAAAATCGCGCGCAGGGTTTGTGACAGCACATTGACCAAACCACCGGCGGCCAGCCGCCCCGGGCCATGCATGGTGCCGGAATGATACGGCACAATCGGGTTCAGGCAAAACAGGACATCGATATCCTGTTCCAGCGCAATCGAGGCGTGCATGGTTTTGCGCAGGGCACCATCTACATACTGACGGCCATTGATGTCAACCGGTGGAAATACGCCCGGCACGGCCGAAGAGGCCTGCACCGCCAGTGAAATCGGCACATGATCCCAGCCCGGTTCGCCAAATTTGATCGCATCGCCGGAATCAAGGTCGGTCGCCACAATGATTAATTTGTGCCGCAAATGGCGAAAATCATTGGTGCGCTGTTTGATGGAAAAGGTGGTTTGCAAAAATTCGTGAATCCCGTCACCGGACAAGATCCCGGTTGGCAGCGCCTCTTTCATCCGCTCAAACGCTTCGATCAAGCTGGTTTTGCCACCGCGTCGCACATAGCGGTACAGTGACACGGCCAACAGGCCGGGCAGCGCCAGCAGGCGGCTACGAAATTCCTTGAAGGCCGGGCGCATCAACAGTTCCGGGCGAAAATAAAACGGTGAACCACGCGCCACGCTATCGCTTTCGATAAAGATGCGGCACATTTCGTGCGGGGTAATGCCGTTGGCCAGCGCCGAGGCGATCACGCCACCGGCGCTGATGCCGACATAGATATCGGCATTATTGACATCAAGCCCCTCAATCGCTTCTTCCAGTGCTGCCAGCGCACCGATTTCATACACGGCCCCCAGCGGCCCGCCACCAGCTAATGCCAGCCCGATGCGTGGGCGGGAACCGCTGCGACGACGTTTGGCAGGACGGGGGAATTCAAGAATGGCAGCCATAAGCTCTCCTTTGCGCTAAAAAAAATGGGCCGATGCCAAAACGCACAGGCCCATTACTTCATCTGGCACGGTATCGCCCGGTGGCTTGCTATGCCACCCTCAGCGATTAATCACCTGCTACCGCTTCGCCTGCCGGTGCAGCAGCCGGTGCGGCTGCCTTTTTGCTGGCGACTTTTTTGGTGGCAGGCTTGGCCGCACTCTTGGCTACGGCTGGTGCCTCGGCTTTAGTGGCAGCTTTGGTGGTGGATTTGGCCGCCGTTGCTTTGACAGCGGGCTTGGCAGCGGCTTTTTTGACTGGCACTTCGACCTTGGCCACGACCTTCGGTGCAGCCGATTTCTTGCCCGACAACTGGGCCACGGCGCGGCTTAATTCTTCTACGCGCTGGGTTAATAACTGGATATCTTTTTGGGTCGGTACACCGATCGAGGTCAGCGCGCGCGCCACCCGTTCTTCAAACACCTGTTCGAGCTTGTCCCACGATCCGGAGGCTTGCTTGGAAACGTCATCGGCCATTTTGGTAACGGAGCCGGTGACATCAGAGACTTTATCTTCAGCCATTTTTTGTGTGCGTTTTTGCAAACTGGTGCCTTCCTTAACCAGCTTGGTGAATACCTTGCCGCCCTCTTCCTGGGCTTTGGCAAATGCCCCCAGACCGGCTTGCCAGATTTGCTGGGCGGAGGTGCGCACTGCGCTGGCCAGTTGCTTGTCGTCTGCCTTGTCCACCGATTTCGATTTCTTAACCATGATCACACCCTTTTATTCGAAAAGTCAAAAGTCGGGAAGGCCGACCAACAGCGTGCATTGTAATGGCCAAAAGTAGAGATGTGGTTCTAAAGAAAGAGACAATCGTGGCGAAACAGGAACGGATTTTGCCGCTAATCCTTGCCAAAAATCCGTGTCCCTGTAATCATGAAGTGCTGTCGTATCGTTGCAGTCAAATAGTATTTTTAAGGGGGGTCAAAATGCAGTATTTTATAACAGGAGCCACTGGCTTCATTGGCAAGCGTTTGGTAAAAAAAATCCTGGCGCGCAAAGATAGCGTGGTGTACTTCCTGATGCGCGAGACCAGCCGTGACAAGCTGCCAAGCCTGCTCGAATACTGGGGCACGACCGAAACGCGCGCCATTGCCGTGTTCGGCGAGCTGCGCTCGTCCCAGTTGGGCGTCTCCAGCGCGGATCAAAAGACCCTGTCCGGCAAGATCGATCACTTTTTCCATCTGGCTGCGATTTATGACATGAAAGCCGGGCCAGAAGAGCAAATGGAAGTGAATGTGGCCGGTACCCGCCATGCGGTCGAGTTGGCCCAGGCTATTTCGGCCAAGTGCTTTCATCATACCAGTTCGATTGCCGCCGCCGGGATGTTTGAAGGCATTTTCCGCGAAGACATGTTTGATGAAGCCGAAGGACTCGATCACGCCTATTTTGCCACCAAGCATGAATCGGAAAAGATCGTGCGCCAGGAATGCAAGCTGCCGTATCGCGTCTATCGCCCGGGGATGGTGGTGGGCGATTCGGTGACCGGCGAAATGGACAAGATCGATGGCCCGTATTATTTTTTCAAGCTGATCCAGCGCATCCGGCAAATGCTGCCACCGTGGATGCCGATCATTGGCCTGGAAGGCGGACGGATCAATATCGTACCGGTTGATTATGTGGTTAATGCGATGGATCACATCATGCATCAACCGAATCTGGACGGCAAGGCGTTCCACCTGACCGATCCAGATCCAATGCGGGTCGGTGAAGTACTCAATGAATTTTGCCGTGCGGCCCACGCCCCGACCATGAGCATTCGGATCAATGCCGCGCTGCTCGGTTTTATTCCGAAAAGTGTGAAAAAGGGCTTGATGAGTTTGACGCCGGTGCGGCGCGTGACCGACGCGATCATGAAAGACCTCGGCCTGCCTGAGGAAGTGATGCAGTTCATCAACTACCCAACCCGGTTTGACAACCGCGATGCGGCTGCCGCGCTGAAAGGCAGTGGCATTACCTGCCCACCACTGAAGAGCTATTCGGCCCCAATTTGGGATTACTGGGAACGGCACCTTGATCCGGATCTGTTCATCGACCGCACCCTGTCCGGGCAAGTCAGGGGCAAGGTGGTGTTAATTACCGGTGGTTCGTCCGGTATCGGTCTGGCGACGGCACACAAGGTGGCCGAAGCGGGTGGCATTACCATCATTTGTGGCCGCGATGAAGACAAGCTGGCCGAAGCCAAGAAGGAAATCACTGACCGTGGCTTTGACGTGATCACCTATTCGATGGATGCGGCTGACATGGCCGACTGCGACCGCTTTGTCAAGCTGCTCATCGAAAACCATGGCGGGGTTGATATTCTGGTCAACAATGCCGGGCGCTCGATCCGGCGCGCGATTGAATCATCGTATGACCGGTTCCACGACTTTGAGCGTACCATGCAACTCAATTATTTCGGTTGCCTGCGCTTAACCATGGGCTTGCTGCCTTCGATGATCGCGAAAAAGAGTGGCCATGTGGTCAATATCTCGTCGATTGGTGTACTCACCAATGCGCCGCGCTTCTCGGCCTATGTCGCGTCAAAAGCTGCACTCGAAGCCTGGACGCGCTGTGCTTCGTCGGAATTGTCGGATCGCGGGATTAAATTTACCACCATCAACATGCCGCTGGTACGCACCCCGATGATTGCGCCAACCAAGCTGTATCAAAACGTGCCGACGCTGGCACCGGAAGATGCGGCTGATTTGATTGCCGAAGCGATTGTGTACAAGCCGGTACGGATTGCAACCCGGGTTGGTATTTTCGGCCAGGTATTGCATGCGCTGATGCCGCGCGTGGCGCATACGGTACTGAACACCACGTTCCGCATGTTCCCGGATTCGGATGCAGCGAAGGGTACGACCGATAAGAAACCGCCACAAATGAATGCCGATCAGCTTGCGATGCAGCAACTGTTGCGCGGCGTGCATTTCTAAGCCCATCCTGCCCGAAAAGGCAAAGCGGCAGTGGTCAAATGGCCACTGCCGCTTTTTTTATGATTCCGCGCCCGGCTAGCGCAACACCACCAGCCACCGGCACAGTGCCAGCCCGCTGACGCGTGCGCAAGGTGCGCATCGTGCAAGAGATGTTGCGCTTGGTTTTTGAGTGTGCCTCGGCCTACAGAAAAAAACACAAAAAACAGCACATAAAAATACATGGATCAACAAAATGCGGATCGGCAGCGCGCTATGCACCTGCGGTTGGTGCGGTTCAGCCGGGTGGTAGATCAAGCTGGCGCGTGCGCTGGCGCGGCGTTTGCCAGCTTGCTCGGTCATACTGAAGTCGCTCAATTGCAACACCAATTCTTCCAGCGCTTCGTTTGGAATCGGCACAGGCGGGGTAGAGTCAAAAGGCAAGCGCAGCCCGAGCGCCACCAAAATCGGGTTAATCGCCGCTTCAATCCCGCCGGGCGTGCTTTGGGTCGAAATATAAGTCACCGCATCGGTGAGGAAATGGCAGCACAATTTCGTGGTGGCCTTCATGGTATTGAAAACGAATTGTTTGGACAAGTCACGGCAGTCATTAGCGAGGCACGGGCTGGCCAAAAAGTGCGGGCGGCGATCCAACGAAATAGGGACCGAGCAGAGGATTTTGCAACCGATTATCCATAAGATCGACAGGCTGCAGCACTTAAGCCGACGTCTGAACCCGTTTGATCGCATCAAGCGTACACTGCTGCACCCGCCGGTTCATGGCCAATTCAACGTGGCCAATGCCAAACAGGTCGATATTGTTGGCCCCGGCCAAATGGCTTGAGAGTTGCGGTGAAATGATATTGTCGTGCCATGAAAAAATCGAGGTGATGCGCGCGCGCAGTGCATCCGTTTCCGCTTGATCAAGCGCGGTTAGCCAGTCACTGGCTTTTCCCTGCTGCCATTCCATCTGGCGTGAATTGCGGCCCGGCCCGCGCATGGCCAGCGCCGTGCCGTGGTGCGGTGTGCCGAGCGTTATCAGATGCGCCAAGTGTGCGCTGCCATGGCTGCGCAGGTAGGCGCGCGCCACCAGCCCGCCCATGCTGTGCGCCACAATAATCACCTGGCTGTGGCCACTGCTGCGGCAAAGCAGCTCTACCGCGCGCGCCACCTGTGGCACATAGCCATCAATATCACCGAACACCGGTTCCAGATCGAGCGCCAAGTGTTCGATGCCCGCTTTGGACAAATGCGGCGAGAAGCGGTGCCAGTAACCACTGTTGCAAACATAGCCATGAATCAACAATACCGGCAAGCTGCTCGCGCCCGCTGGTTTGCGGTGGACAAATGCGCAGTGCAGCATGCTCCAGCTTGAGCTATACAGGGTGCTGGCAAATTCAGCGAAAAACAGCCGTAACCAGGCCAGCGGCGAGAGCTGCTTTGGACACGGGCTGCGATAATACAGCGCCAGCGCAAAATTGTTGGCGGTAATTAACAGGCGTACCACCAACACCACCAGCAAGCCGGCCAGCACAATCGTGAGCGACAGGGAAAGCGTGGTCGAACCCGGTGTAAACAGGTGTGGCACCACCAGCCACCAACCCAAACCGAGCCCGGCCAACAGTTCGAGCACCAGCAGCCATTGCAGCGCACGGGCAATGCTGCCAGGTGATGCTGCCGGATCGGACACACTCATGTTGGGCTGGCGACGAGTTTCGGTGCCGGTTTGCCGGTCAACTGTTGGGCCAGATTGGCCGACAGTCGGGCCACGATGCCATAGATCGACAACTGTGGATTGGCTCCGATTGAGGTCGGAAAAATCGAACCATCGTGCACCGAGACATTGGACAGGCCAAAATAACGGCCATCCGGATCGACCACGCCCTGTTCGGCAGTGGCCGCCATGGTGCAGCCGCCCATCAAGTGCGCGGTGGCCAGCCGTACCTGATACGGACGCAGCACCAGTTCATTGATTGCGCTGCGCGCCTCGGCCCAAGAGCGGTACAGGCTGGCCTGTTCGTGCAGCGGATACACCTGCTTGGCACCTGCCGCAAACTGGATTTCGGCCATGCTCAAAAACGAGCGTCGTACTGCATTCCACAGGAATGGATTGAGTGGATAATCGAGTACCGGCTGGCCATTGCTGCGCAATAAAATCCGCCCGCCGATTGATTCATCATGAAAGCCATCGCGCAACAGCGCCAGCGTGGCGTGCATATTGGAAAATTGCCGCATCAATTCGGCGTGCGGTTCACCAAAACCGGTCATGGTCGATGACAGCAGCAAGGGGTGCAGCGGTGGTGCTTCGAGCTTGTAGCCCATCGGGCCATCAATCGGTGCCACGTCCAAAAAGTGATCGGAATAAATGGTTTGCGGCGCACCGGCAAACGGGTTGACCTTCTGCTCGAACAAACCGGCGGAAATGACCACCGGGTGGATAAAGGTGCGCCGCCCCAGCAAGCGGTTCGGATTCGGCGCGTTTGAGCGCAATAACAGGCCCGGGGTATTGATGGCACCACCAGCGAGCACAAAATGTTTGGCGCGCAGTGTGAGCGTGGTGCCGGTAGTGGACAAGCCATCGGGCGAGAGTGCCAGACAATGCAGCATTTCAGCCTTGTCACCACTAAACCGCAGTTTTTCAGCCCGGGCATGCACCACCAGCGTTGCGCCATGGTTCAAGGCACTGGGAATGGTGGTGATCAACATCGATTGCTTGGCATTGGTCGGACAGCCCATGCCGCAATAGCCAAGATCCCAGCAGCCCTTGACGTTGCGCAAAATCGCCGCCGAAGGAATCCCGAGCCGGGCCGCCCCGAGTCTTAACAAATCATTGTTCGGGTTCGGTGCAGTGAGCCAGGTACTGATATGCAAGCGCTGCTCCATCATCAAAAACCACGGTGCCAGGGCTTCGGAACGGTAGGTTTTCAGGCCAAATTTTGCGGCCCAGTAATCGAGCGTACCATTCGGGGTGCGAAAGCTCGATGTCCAGTTGACGGTGGTTGAACCACCAACCGTTCTGCCTTGCAGGATATTGATCGACTTGTCCAGCGTCTTGCGCGCCGCCGATTCCTGATACAGGGTCGGATAGGCTTGGGCTTCGCGCATTTTAAAATCTTTCGAGGATTTCAAACCGCCCTCTTCGACGATGATCACTTTTAACCCGGCCAGTGCCAGGGTTTCGGCAGTGACACCACCACCGGCACCACTGCCCACAATCACGACATCAGCTTCCAATGTTTGATCGGTGGCCAGCGTGGCAGCATCAATCACCTTCCAGCCCGAGGCCAGTCCGGCCAGAATTGGGTCCGGTATCGGCCCCGAATGCTGGCCTGAATTCGGCCCTGAATTCTGCTGGGTGGCCGGGCTGATTGCTATTGTCGTCATGGATTTTCCTTTGTCTTGCTGCATGCCTGATGGTGCCGATTAAATCCGGCGCTGGCCCAATTGGCCCGGCTAACTCAATTCTTTGATTGGCCCCGGATAACCAATGCCAGCCCAGTTCGATTCATCGGCATACCACGGCCCGATCACCAAATCATGCAGTGCCTGATAGCCCGATTGCAGGGTTGGCGAGCGGTGGCTGCGCCATTTTTGCAAAAATGCCGCGACCTGGGCCGGTTTGGCCTGCGGCCAGTCGTCTTCCACCCCGGCCAAATAACGCCGGGCCGGGCCAGCGGCCAATAGTTTGAGCAAATCGGCCAGCTCTTGCTGGCTGGTCAGCGTGAGCGAGCCAATCGCGTTTTGAATGTGGGCCAATGCCTGTTGCACCGCTTGCGGCTCCGCTTTTGGCCCCGCTGGCAAGGCCCCGGCCAACAATACCGGAATCAGGGCTGAAAACACCTGTTTGGCCGCCTCATCCATCACATATTTATCCGGCCCCCGGTCTTTCTTCAAGGCCGCATAACCGCCGCCCAGCGCTGCCAGTGCCACCGCCCCAAGTAAACCCATTTTTAAAAAAGAACGCCGACTACCTGTGTTTTCCATCGCCAAACTCCCAAGGATTTTACAAAGTGTACATGAAACCGGTATCATCCGGCCAGTACGAAATAGAGCACACGATCTAACGGATTCTGGTAAAACCACACACTATGGATAAATCACAACTCATCTCCCGGCTGCGGCATGATTTAAACGATGCCAAAACGCAGCGACAAAGCGCCAAGCAACACCCGCAAACCCATGCGGCGCGCATGGCGCTTAAACAATTTCAATCAACCCGTCTGGCACGCACCCATGCCGACCTGTTGGCCGACCCGGACACCCATGCGGCGGCGGAATTTTTCCTCGAAGAACTGTATGGGGCGCGCGATTTGACTGCGCGCGATACCGATGTCGAGCGCATCATTCCGACCCTGGAACGGGTCATGCCGTATCACACGCTGGAAACGATTGCCAACGCGATTGCGCTGGACGCCTTGTCTGAACGAATGGATGCCGCCATGTCTGACCAGCTTGGCCTGCATTTTGACGAGGCGGCGTACATTGCCACCTACCGCACGGTTACGCTCGATCAAGACCGGCAGCGGCAAATTGAGCTCGTTGCGCAACTGGGCGGTTCGCTGTGCCATCTGGTGCGGATTCCGCTGTTGGCCACCACGCTGAAAATGATGCGCGGCCCGGCCAAAATGGCGAAACTATCGAGCCTGCAAAGCTTTTTGGAGCGCGGCTTTACCACCTTCAAGGCAATGAAGCAGCCGCAGTTGTTTGTCGATACGATTACCCGGCGCGAAACCCCCATTTCAAACGCGATTTTTGCCGGAAGCAACAATCCATTTAAATAGCGTGGCAGGCGGGCTGGCCGATCTGACCCGGCCTTGCCGCCACCCGAGCTTACTCGCCCTGCGCCACCCCTTCCCGGCGCGGGTCAGCCCCACCAAACCACCATGATCGACCATGAATTTCGATTCGTGAGATGCCATGCAGGCCCGAATTTTGATCCGACACGTACAGCTTGTGCCCGCGCGCCGTTAACGCCTGCTGCAAGGCTTCGCTTACCTGCCCCTGCTCCAGTTCGGTCGGGCCGTTGCGGCTGCCGATATTCGGCAAGCTGATCGCCTGTTGGACATTTAGGCCCCAGTCCATCATGCCAACCAGCGCCTTGGCTACGTAATTGATAATCGCGGTGCCACCCGGCGCACCGATGCTGAGCAACAGTTTTTTGCTGTCACGCTCAAACACCAGGGTCGGGGCCATCGAACTGCGCGGGCGCTTGCCGCCCTGCACCCGGTTCGCCACCGGGCCATTGGCATCTTTGGCGGCCAGTGAAAAATCAGTCAACTGGTTGTTGAGCATGAAACCGGCCACCATTTGGCGCGAGCCAAACGCCGATTCGACCGTGGTGGTTAGGGCCAGTGCATGGCCATTGGCATCCACAATTGACATATGGCTGGTTGACGGAAGATCGAGCGCATTGTCGTCGCCCCAAGCCAGCTTGATCCCGGGTGGCACCCCGGCACTGGCGCGGCCCATCGATTTTTCGCCGATCAGGGCCGAACGCTGCTTCAAATAGTCTTTATCGAGCAAACCAGCCACACCACTGCCGGGCAGCGGGACAAAATCAATATCGGCCACATAGCGGTTGCGGTCAGCATAGGCCAAGCGCCCGGCTTCAACAAACAGGTGTACCGCCTGCGGATCGAGCACACCGTCTTTCGGGGCCAGCGCCGCCATGTCATAGTTTTCCAGTATGCCGAGCATTTGTGCCACGGCGATCCCGCCCGACGAGGGTGGCGGCATGCCACATACGGTAAACCGGCGATAATCACTGCAAACCGGCGTGCGCACTTTGGCCTGATAATTGGCAAAGTCTTGCACCGTTAGCACACCGGGATTGCTGGCATGGCTTTTGACCTTGGCCACGATATCGGCGGCAATTTGCCCCTGATAAAACACGCTCGCTCCACCGCTGGCAATGGCCTTGAAGGATTTGGCCAGTGCCGGGTTTTTTAACACATGCCCAACCGGCCACGGCTGGCCTTTGGCATCATAAAAATAGGCGGCACTGACCGGGTCTTTGGCCAAAAACCGGTCAGTTTTGATCAGTGAATGCAGGCGCGGGCTAATCGGAAAGCCGTTTTCAGCCAGTTCAATCGCACGCTGAAACAGTTTCGCCCACGGCAGTTTGCCATGTTGGCGATGCGCCAGCTCCAGCATGCGCAACACACCCGGCACGCCAACTGCGCGACCACCGATTGCGGCCCGGGCGATCCCGAACGGTTTGCCTGATTCATCTTCAAACAAGTGTTCATCGGCGGCAGCCGGTGCGGTTTCGCGGCCATCGAAGGCCTGGCTTTGCTTGCCATCAAAATACAGCATCACGGCACCGCCACCGATGCCCGAGGATTGCGGCTCAACCAAGTTCAAGACCATCTGCACCGCAATGGCTGCATCGAGCGCCGAGCCACCGGCCTTGAGAATGTCCGCTCCGGCTGCCACCGCCAATGGATTGGCGGCAGTGACCATGTATTTTTCGGCTACCCAGCCCGGCTTGTCGGTAAAACCGGTAGCCGCTTCGGGCGCGGCTGGCACGTCATCAGCCCGAGCCGGTGCGGCTGAAAATAGCAACAGCAAGGCCAAGCCGTGGCCGACTGCCCGGCCCAGCGCACGCATTAGCCGGTTTTGGCTCAGCCTGCCTTGCCGGGCACGGCTGACAGGAGCGATAGAACCGACAGCATGATCATCATCGGCAAAATTGGCAAAATCGGCAGTCATCACCCGGCCTACTTCGGCTGCATTCGAATCGCGCCATCCAAACGGATGGTTTCGCCATTGAGCATCATGTTTTCAATAATGGATTTCGCTAGCTGCGCGTATTCGTCCGGTTTTCCGAGGCGCGACGGGAACGGCACCATCTTACCCAGTGCATCTTGCACTTCCTGTGGCATGCCAAGCAACATCGGGGTTTCAAAAATGCCCGGTGCAATCGTCATCACGCGAATCCCGCTGCGCGACAAATCGCGCGCCATCGGCAGCGTCAGCCCAACCACCCCAGCCTTTGAGGCAGCATACGCGGCCTGCCCGATCTGGCCATCATAGGCCGCAACCGAAGCGGTGTTGATGATCACCCCGCGCTCGCCCGATACTGCTTCGGTTTTGCCCATCGCATCGGCTGCCAGACGGGACATATTGAACGTGCCGATCAAATTGATATTGACCGCGCGGGCAAACGCCTCAAGCGGATGTGGGCCATCCTTGCCTACGGTTTTAATCGCTGGTGCCACCCCGGCACAATTGATCAGGCCGCGCAGTGTGCCCAATTCGGTAGCCGCTGCCACCACTGCCAGACCATCGGCTTCGGAGGTAACATCACATTTGACAAAACGGCCCTGCAAAGCTGCGGCCAGCTTTTCCCCGGCTTCGACCTGCACGTCGGCCAGCACCACTTTGGCCCCGGCAGCAGCGAGCATTTGCGCACTGGCGGCACCCAAACCGGACGCACCGCCGGTGATGATAAATACATTCCCCTGAATTTGCATAGCATTCTCCCCGTTGCAATTGACGGCAGCCGATCATGGTGCTGCCCGTATAATCAAACCAATGGCGTCATTGTAACGAGGTTTGCGCCAATACCCGATCTATTTTGACCGTGTTGGCAAAACATCCGGCAACCCTGTGGGCGCTGTGCCACTGCCAGCAGCGGCCAGGGGGCCAGTGCCGCTACTGCAGCAAGCCCAGAAAATTACCCAACAGTCCGGCACCCTCTTTTCTTCAGCTCGCCATTACCAAGCAATTACATCTACCTCGTATATCTACCTCGTATATTTTGAATCCCAGAAATACGATTCACATACTCTTACCGGATTACAAAACCAGTCGAGTAAGCACTCGTGTTCAATATCCAAAAATAGAATCTAAAATTTAAAAATTTTCCAACTTGGCGAACGAATACGCAATATTCAATAGTTGGCGAGAGCCTGAGCGAGAGGTGTACCGCCGCCGATTCGCATTAAAAAACCGCACCAAAGGTGCGGTTTTTTAATGTTGCCACTGCCACAGGGCAATCTCGACAGTACCCTACAGCGGGCAGTGCCATGCGGCGCTTGTCCTGCTGCCTGCGTTGCCTATGCGCCCAAGGCAGCAAAGGCACTGTCGCGGATTTGTTCAACCGGCCCAACCCCAGCGATTTTGCGGTATTGCGGTGCGCCCGCTGCGCCCGATTCTGCCCAGCGACCATAGTAACCAAGCAAGACCTCGGTTTGATCGTGATACACCTTCAGCCGGTGCTTAACCGTGTCTTCGGCATCATCGGCGCGCTGAATCAGGTCTTCCCCGGTTTCATCGTCCTTGCCCTCGACTTTGGGTGGATTGAATTTGACGTGATACGAGCGGCCAGAGCCGGGATGGGTGCGGCGGCCACTCATGCGCTCGACAATCGCGCTATCGGGCACATCAATTTCCAGCACATAATCGATCACGACTCCGGCGTCTTTCATCGCATCGGCCTGTGGCACGGTGCGTGGAAAACCGTCAAACAGATAGCCATTGGCACAATCAGGCTCTTCCAAACGGGCCTTGACCAAACCGATGATGATCTCGTCCGACACCAGCGCGCCCGAATCCATCACCTTTTTGGCCGCCAGCCCAAGTGGAGTACCGGCCTTGACCGCCGCGCGCAACATATCGCCGGTGGAAATCTGTGGAATATTGAATTTTTCCTTGATGTAATTGGCCTGGGTGCCCTTGCCTGCACCTGGAGCACCCAAAAGAATGAGACGCATGAGAATTCCCTAACACGAGTTGATTAAAATCCGGCAAAACACGTTTCCGGCTGGCAGCAGATTTACTCCAGCCTGTGTTGCAAGCCTACCGTGTTTCGCCAAAACACGCCATGAATTTATCGGCTTAACTTATTCCTTGCGCAAAAATCTGTCGTACCCGCGCCAAGTCTTCCGGCGTATCGACCCCGGCAGGGCTCACCTCATTGCTCACGTGTACCGCCAGTGGGTAACCATGCCAGAGCACGCGCAACTGCTCCAGTGCCTCGATTTGTTCCAGAGGCGACACAGGCAGGGCCGGGTATTGTTGCAAAAATGTATTGGAATACGCATACAAACCGACATGGCGCAACGGCACCACACCATGCGCCTGTACTGGCGGCATGGTTTGTTGGTTTTTTGAGAATTCATCGCGATCCCATGGAATCGTGGCCCGGGAAAAATACAGTGCCTGACCGGCGCGGTTCAATACCACCTTGACCACATTCGGATTAAACAATTCAGCCACACTGGCAATCGGGTGCGCCACCGTCGCCATCGGCACCGTGCTGGAAATCAGCGCGGCCACGGCGCGAATGTGGGCCGGATTAATCAGCGGCTCATCACCTTGCACATTGACGATCACGCTCTGCGCGTCCAGGGTACTGGCCAAGGTGCTGACAAAGGTTTTGGCCACTTCGGCAATCCGGTCGGTGCCCGATGGATGGTCAGCCCGGGTCAGTTGCGCTTCGACACCGTGCGCGTGACAGGCCGCCAGAATCGATTCATGATCACATGCCACCACCACCCGCGCCGCACCGGATTGGCGCGCCCGTTCTGCCACCCGCACCACCATTGGCTTGCCCGCCAGATCGGCCAGCGGCTTGTTCGGCAGGCGGGTTGAGGCCAGCCGGGCCGGAATGATAACGGTAAATTCACGCATTTCACTCATTTCACTCATTTCACTCACCCCGCTCATGCCGGATCATTCCCTGCCACAGCGCTATCGGTACTTGCCGAGGCGACCGGGGTTGCAGCGGTCGGCGCAGCATCGCCAGCGGCCAACAGCGAGCGCGCCTGATCGGCCCACATGATGGGAATGCCATCGCGGATCGGATACGCCAGCTTATCGGCATGACAAATCAACTCTTGCGCTGCCTTGTCGTATTCCAGCCCACTTTTGCACAGCGGACAGACCAAAATATCAAGTAATCGAGCATCCACCACATTTCTCCAGTATTTGTTCTACCAGCGCAGCATCAAACTGCGCCGCGACAGGCACCACCCACAGCCGCGCATCCTGTAACAGGGCAGGCTGGCGGCGACATTTTACGGCATCTTTTTCGGTCAATAAAATCCAGTTGGCCTGACAATCGGCAAACGGATTGTCGTCAAACGGATAATGGTCGGGTAGCGCCAAGCTGTCAAACTGCAATCCGGCCTGGCGCAACATGGCAAAAAAGCGTTCCGGGTGACCGATCCCGGCAGCGGCAAACCCGCGCCCGACAAAACGCTGCAAATCACGTTTTTGTTGGTTGTCATGCAAGGCATACGCCTGCCCCGGCCGCAGTTGCATGGCAAAGCGGGCCGGATGGCTAGCCAGTGGCGGCGGTAGCCGACAATGATTTTCAGCCTGGTCCGCACTGCCGACATTACAAACCACAAAATCAGCGCGCCGGGTTACCGGCTCGCGCAGCGGCCCGGCGGGCAACAGATAACCATTGCCAACCCCGCGCAAATCAAACAACAGGATTTCCACATCGCGTTGCAAGGCGTAGTGCTGCAAGCCATCATCGGTGAGCACAATATCGACCTCTGGATGTGCCTTGAGCAGCGCCTGCGCCGCCGCTACCCGCTGGCGCGACACCATCACCGGGCAGCCGGTGTGCATCGCAATTAATACCGGTTCATCACCAACCTGGGCCGGATCAGAGTTTGGCCCGACCGACTGCACCGCGCTGGCCCCCGGTTTGGCGGCATGCCCGCGCGAAATCACCCCCGGGTGCCGCCCTTGCGCCTGCAATGCGCGCACCAAACCAATCACCAGCGGTGTTTTGCCGGTACCACCGACAAAGATGTTGCCCACCACCACCACCGGCACCAGCACACGATGACTACGCTGCCAGCCACGCCGGTAAGCCGTGCGCCGGATGGCACACAGCGCGCCATACAAGCTGGCCAACGGCCAAGCTAAACGCGCCCACAGGCCGCGCTGCTGCCATTGCCGGATAATCCATTGTTCCAAAACGGCTCCCCGGCGCGCTATTTTTTGCCACTAATCTGTGCAGCGAAGGTCAATTTGGCCAATCCGGCCAGTCGCGCCGCTTCCATCACATTCACCACCAGTTGGTGGCTGGTCAACTGGTCGGCGTTCAGCACCACCACCGGTTCTTGCCGATTGCCAGCGCTATTTTCGGCATTGGCCACCTGCTTCAAATCTTCTGCCAGCCCGGCCACGTCCCGATACGAAATACTGCGGTTGTTAATCGCATAATTGCCCTTGGCATCAATTGCCACATTGATTTCAAACGGCCGCTCCAGCGCCTTTTCCGCATCGGCTGTGGGCAGGGTAATTTGCAGTTCGGTAAACCGGCTGTAGGTGGTGGTGATCATCAAAAAGATCAAAATCACCAGCAACACATCAATGAACGGGATCAGGTTGATCTCCGGATCATCGCGCTGCATGCGCTTGCGAAAATTCATTTGCGCGCCCCATGCACCACATCGACAAAACGTACCGCCTGCTGTTCCATGGCCAGCACCAGACCATCGACTTGAGCCCGAAAATGGCGGAAAAACAACAATGATGGCATGGCGACAGCCAAACCAAAGCCGGTGTTGTACAGTGCCACCGAAATGCCGTGGGCCAACTGGGTCGGATTGGCGCCGGAGGCATTTTGCGCGCCAAAAATTTCAATCATACCCACCACCGTACCAAACAGGCCCATCAGCGGTGCGAGCGAGGCAATCGAGCCAATCGTGGTCAAAAAGCGCTCCAATTCATGGGCCACGCCCTGCCCGGCTTCTTCAATCGCCTCTTTCATCAATTCACGCGGGGCATTGACATTGCGTAGCCCAGCCGCCAGTACCTTGCCCAGCGGCGAATTCTGTTCCAGTTTTTCCACCACTTCGGCATTGATCTTGCCATTGTGATAAACGCGCACGACTTCCTCCAGCAATTGCGGCGGCAAAATCCGGCTACGGCGCAAATACAGCAAGCGTTCAATAATCAGGGCAACCACAACGATCGAGGCAAATAACAGCGGCCAAATGGGCCAGCCAGCAGCTTGAAGAATGGCAAGCAAGGGACACTCCCAAAGAAAAAACTATCTGAATCAAAACCGGATCGACCGCAACGGCCGCACCAATACCTGCACTGCGTTTGCGGTGAGCCAAGAATGTATCACAAACTTGCACACACGTTATGTGGATAATCGTGTGTGCAATGTTCTGAGCATTCAGTTAAAGCATTGATTTATATGGCTATTTTTTCGATTGCTCAAAAATTGTGCAAATAAAAATTTATCCCTCGCGACACAGCACCGGCCCGATTGCCAATTTTTGCCGCTTTGGCCGACCGATCCGGCCCAAACCGAACCGAGCCGTTTTGCACACACCGAATGGGGATAAAAGTGTGTACAAGCCGTGTTCAGCGCGACAAGGGGCTTGATTTGCAAGGGTTTTTTTGCACTGCACAAAAAACAGGCAAACGACCATATTTTGCTCCGGAATTGGCCAATTCGGCTTATAATCACTGTCCCCAGCGCAAAATGCGGGACGATTTTTAACCTGTGGATAGTTGCACACAGCTTATGTGGAGAAGCATGTGAACAACCCGCGCAAAGCTATCCCAAACCCATGATTTATAGAGATTTTTTATCACCGCCTAAAATTTAGGCAACCCTATTAATTATCACAACAACATCAGAAATCACCACTCAGCCCGGATCGGCTGCCTCCAGACTGATCCCCAATTTCTGTGGATAACTTTGTGAACAAACTGCGCAAGATCGTGCAAAGTGCTTGATCCATAAGGCTTTTTTGGCCCTGCACGAAAAATGGGCATTTATATTTTATCGTTTAAAATCAATGACTTACAAATTCCCCTCTACAACCCTCAGCAATGGTTACTTTTTGCTGTCGGTCAGCCTAAATTGTGGACAGTTTTCCTGCCGAAAGCTTTTATGTCTGCCGAACAAGTGAGCGGCAACAGCGCGCCAGTCGGCGCTGACAGCGGCAATTGGCCGCCGGTAATCAGTGTGTCCGAACTGAATCAAAGCGTGGCCAATCTGCTGGAGCGCAGTATCCCTTTGTGTTGGATTCGTGGTGAAATCTCCAATTTCACCCGGGCCGCCTCCGGTCATTGGTACTTTACCCTGAAGGATGACAAGGCCCAGGTGCGGGGGGTGATGTTTCGTGGCCGCGCCCAATATGCGGGTTTTTTACCACGCGAGGGTGATCGGGTCGAATTGCGCGCCACGGTGGGCCTGTATGCCCCGCGTGGCGACTACCAAATCAATGTCGAAGCGATTCGGCGCGCCGGGGTTGGCAATCTATTCGAAGCATTTTTGCAATTAAAGCAAAAACTGGCGACCGAAGGCTGCTTTGATGCCGCACGCAAACAAGCCCTGGCCGGCTTTGTCAGGCAAATTGGCATCATCACCAGCCCACAGGCAGCGGCCCTGCGCGACATCGTCAGCACCTTGCGCCGCCGTGCGCCGCACGTGAGCCTGATTGTGTATCCGACGCTGGTACAAGGATCGGAAGCCGTGCCGCAACTGGTCAAGGCGCTGCAAACGGCCAATGCGCGCGCCGAATGCCAACTGTTGCTGCTGTGCCGTGGCGGTGGCAGTATTGAAGATTTGTGGGCCTTCAACGAAGAAGCGGTGGCGCGCGCCATACTGGCTTGCACGATTCCGGTCATTAGCGGGATCGGCCACGAAACCGATTTTACGATTGCCGATTTTTGCGCCGACCTGCGCGCCCCGACTCCGACCGCCGCCGCCGAATTGGCTGCTGTGCCAACCACAGAGTGGCAGGCCAAATTGGCCGAGCTGGGGCGGCGCAGCGCGCTGGCCATGCGGCGCAATCTGGAACAAACCAGCCTGCGGCTCGACTACCTGAGCCGCCGCCTGCCGCCCCCGCAACACCTGATCAGCCGCGAGAAAATGCGGCTGACCAACCTTGCCACCCGCTTGGAGCATGCGCGCAGTGCACCATTGAGCCGGGCGCGCCAACTCTTGACGCAATGGCAAATGCGGCTGGCAGCGCAACGCCCGGACGTGGCCCCCCATGCCGCAGCAGTTGCACGCCTACAACAACAACTGCAACACCGCTTTGCCCTGCAACAGCAACAGCGGCGGCAAGCGCTGCACCATTTGGCGGCCCAGCTCGAATTACTCAATCCGCAACGCACTCTGGAGCGCGGTTATGCCATGGTGCAAGATGAATCGGGGCAGATGGTGCGCGATGCCAGCACGCTTTACGCCGGGCAAAAGTTACAGATCCGGCTGGCAAAGGGTAGCGTCCAGACAGAACTTGCCAGTGTGCAAGCCGAACCGGAAAAATAACCACAGCAAGGTGGCAATTTGCCCCGGCACCCGCCGAATAGCCCCACCGGTAACCACGACATCGCCGTATTTGCCTGCCATCCGGCGTACAATAGCGCACGCCAAAGGGGGAAACGATTGTATTGCCGCCCCGTATCAGCCTCTAACCCGAAAGGAAGACTCATGGAACATACCCTGCCCGCCCTGCCCTACGCCATGGACGCACTGGCTCCGCATATCTCGAAAGAAACTCTGGAATATCACTATGGCAAGCATCATCAAACCTATGTGACCAACCTGAACAACCTGATCAAGGGTACCGAGTTTGAAAACGCCTCGCTCGAAGAAATCATCAAGAAATCGTCGGGTGGCCTGTTCAACAATGCAGCCCAGGTATGGAACCACACCTTTTACTGGAACGGCTTCAAGCCCAATGGTGGTGGCCTACCTACCGGCGCACTGGCCGCAGCAATTGATGCCAAATGGGGTTCGTTTGACAACTTCAAGGCTGAATTTAACAAATGCGCAATCGGCACCTTCGGTTCCGGCTGGGCCTGGCTGGTGAAAAAAGCCGATGGTACGCTTGATCTGGCCTCGACCAGCAATGCCGCCTGCCCGCTGACCACCGACGCCAAGCCACTCTTGACCTGCGACGTGTGGGAACATGCTTACTACATCGACTACCGCAATTTGCGCGCCAAATATGTCGAATCGTTCTGGAATTTGGTCAACTGGGACTTCGTGGCTGCCAATTTTGCCTAATCTGGCTGATTTTGCTGATTTGGCTGATTTTGCTTAAATGCCATACCAGGGGGTGACGGCTGCCCAAGCCGTCACCGCGCCACAGCCGTCACTGTGCCCAAACTGTCACTGCGCCGGTAGCCGGGCATTTGCCTGGTTTTTGCCTGGTTTTTGCCTGGTTTTTGCCTGGTTTTTGCCTGGTTTTTGCCTGGTTTTTGCCTGGTTTTT
>JACCDS010110291.1_pt1 | contig 20924 bp, 16 predicted proteins | sample 7446441 | NCBI WGS metagenome assembly JACCDS01 (sample SAMN15323445, study PRJNA562643) | freshwater metagenome | isolation source: river surface water | place: USA:Blue River Watershed | collected 2017-08-17 | reverse complement strand
GTCGACATGCTCGAGATCACGGGCGGGGAATGCATCTGGCTCAATTCCGCCTGCGACTGGGGCCACAGCGATCCGCTCGCCGTGCCGAAGACCGCGCTCGAACTCCGCCGCCGCGGGCACAGCGAGGATTTCGTCGACGCCGTGCTCTACCGGAATCCGCTCCGTTTCCTCTCGCAGTGCCCGAAGTTCAAGCTGGGCGCCTGATCCCGCCGCATGCACCTGCGCGCCGGCCTGCCCCTCGCCTACTGCCCCAACGTCCACCGGGGTGAAACCTGGGCCGAGACCTTCGCCGCCCTCGAACGCCACACGTTGCCCGTGCGGCAACGCGTCGCCCCCGGTCGCAGCTACGCCATCGGCCTGCGCCTCGGCCAACGCGCCGCCGCCGAACTTGCTGCGCCGGCGACCCTCGCGGCGTTCAAGGCCTGGCTCGCGCGGCACGACTGCTACGTTTTCACGATCAACGGCTTTCCCTACGGCAGTTTCCACGGCACGCGGGTCAAGGAACAGGTCTACGCGCCCGACTGGTCCACGCCCGAACGGCTCGCCTACACGCTGCAACTTTTCGAACTGCTCGCGCAGCTCCTGCCGCCCGGCGTCGCCGGCAGCGTCAGCACCGTGCCTTCCTCGTTCAAACCCTGGGTGGTCGCCGAGCCTGAGCGCCTGCCGAAAATCTTCGCCCAGCTGACGGCCTGCGGCCGCGCGATTGCCGCCTTGGCCGCGCGCACCGGGCACGACCTGCACCTCGGCCTCGAACCGGAGCCGTGCTGCCATCTCGAAACGACCGCCGAAACGGTGGACTTCTTCGCCGCCTGGCGCGCGAGCGATCCGGCCGTCGACCGCGAGGGCCTGTTGCGGTTCGTCGGCGTGAACTACGACTGCTGCCACCTCGCCGTCGAATTCGAGTCGGCCCGCGAGGCGCTCGACCGGCTCGCCGCGGCCGGATTGCGGTTGAGTAAATTGCATCTCAGCTCGGCGCTGCGCGTGCGGCCCGACGCCGCGGGCCGCGCCGCCCTGGCCGCGTTTGCCGAGCCGACTTATCTGCATCAGGTCGTCGTCGGGCCCGCCGGCGGCGGCGAGGTGCGGCGGCGTTTTGTAGATTTGCCCGAGGCCCTGGCGACGGCGGCGTCCGCGCCCGACGACGAATGGCGCGTGCACTTCCACGTGCCGCTCCACGCCGCGCCCGGTGCGCCTTTTTCGGATACGCGCGATCACCTCGAAGCCGCGCTCGATTGGCTGGCGGCGCATCCCGGCGCCTGCGGCCATCTCGAAATGGAAACGTACACGTGGGAAGTCCTGCCGTCGGCCCTGCGCGTGCCGATCGAGGATCAATTGGCGGGCGAGTACGCGTGGACGTTGGCGGCGCTGCAGGCGCGCGGTCTGGCCTGAGGCGGACGCCCATGAAAACGCGTTCGCCGTTGCGGGCCGGTTTCGATCTGGCGCGGGCCGGCAATTTTCCGTCCGTCGCGAGCAACGTGCTCGCGGCATTGGTTCTGTCGGATTCCGCGGGCGGCGGATTTCCCGCTCCGGCCGTGTTCGGCGGCGCGGTGCTCGCGGGCTGTCTCGTGTATGCCGGCGGCGCGACGTTCAACGACGTGTTCGATGCGGGCTTCGATGCGAAGCACCGGCCCGGCCGCGCGATTCCGAGCGGCGTGATTTCGCGCGGGGCGGCCGGCGTGCTGGCCGGAGTGGAAATGCTCCTCGGGTTGGCCTTGTTGGTTTGGCTCGGCGCGTCGCCGCTCTTGGCCGCGTCGCTCGCCGGGACGATTTTGGCCTACGACTGGATTCACAAACGCTGGCTCGGCTCCGTTGTGCTGATGGCGGGGTGCCGGGTTTTCCTCGCGTTGACGGTGGCGTCGTTGCCCGGACAGGCGCAGTTGCCGGCGCTGAACACCTGGGTCGCCGCGCTCTTCGTCTACATTGTGGCTCTCAGCCTGATTGCGCGCTGGGAGTACAAGCCCGGCGCGCCCGCGGCGAAACTCGGCCGCGCCGTGGGCCAATTGCTCGCCTTCATTCCGCTCGTGGATGCCGCGGCCCTCGCGTTGGTCGGCGCGTGGGGTCCGGCTTTGGCCTGCGTCATCGCGGTCCCGCTCGGCAAAGTCGCGCAACGCCTCGCCGCCGCGACGTGAGGGAGGGAGGAATTGAGAGATGAGGGTTGAGCGTTGGGCGCTCGTCCCGCCGGAAGTTCGCCGCGCCGCCGGCTCGAGCTTTCAACCTGCGACTTTCACCTTTCAACCGCGCCGCGGTCGCCCGTGGTAAAGTAACCCAATAGGTTACTTTGTGGCGGCGGGATTCAAGGCGCCGGCGGCGAGTCAGCGGAGGGCGCGCGCGAGCAGATTGCGCATCATCTGTTGGACGCGTTCGTCGGGGCCGTGCGGCCGGCTCCAATGCGACCAAGGCAAGACGTGGCCCGGGGGCGAGGCCATGGCCTGCGGCCACCAGATCGTGGCGGCGTTGAAGACGAAGTTGCTCTTCGGTCCCGGGTAGAGCGTCGCGGCCCATTGCTGCGGCGTCACGCCGCCGACCCAAGCCTGGCCCGCGCCGACGATTTCAAGTCCGGGAATTTCCGTGGCAGGCTGGCCGTGGTATTCCCAACCGATGAGGCCTGGGATGCTTTCGCCTCGTTTCATGCCGGTGCCGGCGAAGAGCCAATGGTCGGGCGCGGTGCAGGTCCAGTCGCCGCCGCCGTTGACGGGTTCGACGTTGCGCGCGCCCATGAGCAACCCTTCGTCGGGGCCGCGGTGCGGAAACGGCCCGTGCCGTTGCTCGCGTTCGCGGGCGTAGGGTTGCTCGGCGCCGTAGGGACCGCCGCGGAAGAAGATGCGGTTCGGGACGCCGGCGTCGTTCGCACGGAGCGGGGCAACCCAGCAAACGGAATTGCCGGAAAGGAACAGCAAACTCGTGCCGGCGTCGCGCAGCCGCTCGACGCTGCGGAACTGGCGGATGTCCCAGTACTCGTCGTGGCCCACGCTGAGAAACGTGCGGCATTTCAGCGCGCGGTCCGGCGTGAGCAGGTCGCTGTTGGAGCAATAGGCGACGTCGTAGCCGTGCTGCTCGAGCCAATACGCGAGCGGGTACTCGAAGCAGAGCCATTCGCCGGAGCCGACGGTGCGCGGATCGTTAACGACGCCCTGCCACTGGGCCTCGCGGCCGTAGGGCCGGTCGAAGCTCACGTCGGCCCACGGGCCTTGGTTGCCCTTCGGGTGCGTGTAGACGGAGTAGTTGTTGGGCCAGCGGTTGTAGGCCTGCCACGTGTGGTCGCTGCACTGGAAGAGGATGTCGGCGGGCCGGTCGTCGGTGACGATGAAGACGACGTAGCTCTGCCAGTACGGCTCGCTCGGGCTTTCGGGAATCGTGGTGAGGCGGCCGAGGTAGACGCCGCTGACCCAGTCGGCGGGGATGGTGAGCGAAGCCGAGGGCTCCCAGTTGCACGCGTGGAGATTTTTTTCGCCGGGCTTGGGCGTCGGCTGCGTTTTGGCGGGGAGCGGACCGAGCTCGGTCAGCTTGCGGGCGCCGCGGCCGCCGTAGTAGCCGGTGCGGAAGATCTCCAGGCGGAAGGTGCGCGCCGGGTTGGCCGAGACCATGATGTCGAGGGATTCGCCGGCGCGGACGCTTTGGCGGGAGCAGTAGCCCTCGATCCACGGGGAACGGAAACCCTGGGCGTCGACGCGGACGCGCGTGAGCTGCCAATCGCGCGAACCCTCGCGGGCGTTTTCGCGGACGATGAGATCGCGCCTGCTGCCGGTCGCGGCTCCGGCGGGATTGGCGGCGAGGGAACCGAGCAGCGCGGCCGCGGCTCCGGTTTGCAGGAAGGTGCGGCGCGAGAGCCCGGCGTCGGGCGCGGCGCCGGAAGGAGATTGAGCAGGAGAAGACGGCATCGCGGAAAACGGAGGGAAGGGAAAACGGCTAGCGCACGGCGCGCAGGACCAGCGCGACGTTGCTGCCGCCGAAGCCGGAGCTGTTGCCCAGCACGGTGCGGACCGGCACATCGAGGGTCGAGGAGGGAAGGCGGAGGTGTTCGCATTCCGGATCGACCGTCTGCAGGTGGGCCTGGCCGGGAATAAAGCCGACGTCGAGGGCGAGCGTGCAGATGCCGGCTTCGAGGGCGCCGGACATGGAGAGCGGGTGGCCGGTGAGGGCCTTGGTGCTGCTGACGGCGGGGCCGATGTCGCCGAAGACGCGGCGCAGCGCGGCGGCTTCGGCGCGGTCGCCGTCCGGGCTGCCGGTGGCGTGGGCGTTGACGTAGTCGACATCGATCGGATCGACGCCGGCCGCGGCGAGGGCGCGGCGCATCGCGGTTTCGAGGCCGGCGCCGGTGGGTTCCGATTGGGCCACGCTGTGGCCGTCGGCGGACTGGCCCCAGCCGACGAACTCGGCGAGCGCGACGGCGCCGCGGTTGCGGGCGACATCGGCGTCCTCGAGAATCAGCGCCGAGGCCCCGCCGGCGCCGACGAAGCCGTCGCGGGCCGCGTCGAAGGGCCGCGAGGCGAGCACCGGATCAGACTGGCGGGAAAGGGCGCGCAGGCCGGCGAACGGCAGAATGGATTCCAAGGTGGGTTCCTCCGCGCCGACGACGATCATGCGCTTGTGCCGGCCGAGCGCGATCTCGTCGCGGGCGTAGCCGAGGGCATGGGCGCAGGCGGAGGCGAAGCCCGTCACCGCGCCGCGGATACCGTAGTGGGCGGCGAGGTTGAAATTCAGAGTGCCGGGGATCGAACGGACGACGCCCCACGGGTCGATGCGGCGGCCCTCGGACTGCAGCATCTCGCCGAGATGATGGTGCAGGAAACGCGGTGAGCCGGCGGAGGCGCAGAACAGGCCCGTGGTGCCGTCGCCGAGTTCGGCGCGGGTGAGCCGGCTTTCCTCGAGCGCCTGTTCGATCGCACAGTAGGCATAGACGCCGTGCGGCGGAAGCGACCGCAGCGTTTCGGGGGCGATCGAGTAGCGTTCCGGCCAGCGCCAGGCGTCGGGCTCGAAATCCGCGAGGGCGAAGTCCTTGACCGTGCCGGCGACGGAAACGCCGGCCTCGGGCAACCACGGCACGGTTTCGAGGCCGTGGCGCAGGTCGCGGATGCTGGCGACGACCTCGGCGCGTTCGTTGCCGATCGGCGAGATGAAACCGAGTCCGGTGATGACGACGCGGCCGGGCATCGGAAATCAGGCGCCGACGGCCTGGGCGCGGGTCGGGCGAGTGGCTGGGGCGGGCGCGTTCATCGGACGGGGCGTCCGGTCTGTGGCGCGGGGCCCGCGGGGTGTCGAGGCCGGAAGTCGGGCGGGGCCGAAGCGTGGACCGCGTCGGCCCCGGGGAACGGTCAGCGGCGCCGCCCAGGTGGCGCGGGATGTACGGGTCCGAAGCGGCCTCCGCGGATGCGCGGGAGGCCGCAACGTTCCGTTCGGCTCACTTCGGGTCGAGTTGGCGGAGGGTGACGTCGCCGTTCATCGTCGCGACGCTGATCTCGGGGCCGCCGCCGTTGAGGGCGCCCGTGACGAGTTTGCCGCCGGTGATGGTCGGGACGACCGGGGGGCGCGGGGCCTTGGGCGCGGCGGGCGGCAGCGGGGCGCGGGCCGTCTCGGCGCCTTCGCGCTGGCGGCCGGCTTCGAGACCCTCGCGGGCGGCGATCGCGGCTTCGCGGACGGCGGCGGCCATTTCGCGGGCGGCTTCGGCGCCGACGCGGCCGGCTTCGCGCAGGGCCTCGCGGGCCTCGGGCGGCAGGACGCTGCTCTCGGTCACGGTGATGCGGGTACGGGACCCGCCGCGGGGGGAACTCTCCGTCTTCGTGACCAGGGCGTTTTCCGGGAAGTCGGTGAGAACGGAACCGTTCTGGGTGCGCAGGCGGACGTTGGCTTTGGACTCGGCCGGCAGGCGGATGACGACGGCGCCGTTCATCGAGGTGAACGAGATCGGTTTGCTGTCGCGGAGTTCGCGGACGGTGGCGGTGATGTCGCCGTTCATGTTGGAGACGACGGCGCCGCCGGCGAGGTCCTCGAGCCGGACTTCGCCGTTGAGGGTGGTGATTTCGAGATCGCCCTCGAGTTTGCGGCACTGGATGTCGCCCCCGAGCGAATTCTGGATCACGACGTGGGTGCTGCGCGGCACGGTGATCGAAAAATCGGCGGGTGCGCCGGTCATGCCCTCGGCGAGGGCGTCGAGCACGACGACGTTGTCCTTTTCCGTCAGGCTGAAACCCGAGGCGGCGGTGAGGACGCGGAGGCCGTCCTTGCGCGGTCGGCCGAGCGCGGGTTGGGAGTCGGATTTGACGGCGACCTCGGCGGTATCGGCGCCGACGATCTTCACATCGCCGCGGCCGACCTGGATTTTGAGGGTGCCGGGCCGGGCGGGATCGGAGAAACGGACGACGGCGGCCTCCTCGGCCGCGGCGCGGGAAGCGGCGGCCAGGGCGAGCGCCAAGGCGGCGAGCAGGAAGGCGAGATAGGGACGACGTGAATTCATGATACGGATACGGGTGGGCGGACGGTTGACGGTTGGGCCGCGTTCGGAGCGATCGGTCGGGTGGGTTGTGGAAAGGGTGGAGCTCAAAGCTGCGTCAGGGCGCGCCGGGCGGCGGTGCGGACGGAGGCGTCGGCGCCGTCGTTGAGGACGAGCTTTTCGAGGGCGGGCCGGGCTTCGGCGTCGCGGGCGGAGGCGAGGAAATCGATCATCGAGACCTGGACGATGGGGTTTTGCTCGCGGGGCAGGGAGGCGAGGACGCCGGCGCGGACGACCTCGCGGTCGGCGAGCGGGAAGAGACCGTCGAGGGCGCGGAGGCGGACGTTGACGCTGGGATCGAGGGCGAGGGCGCTGATGAGTTCGTTGATGACGCGGTCGTTGGGGTGTTCGTCGGCGCTGAGGGCGGAGGTGAGGACGCCGCGGAGGCGGTCGTTGGCGGGGCGCTGCTGTTGCTGCAGCAGGGAGTAGCCGACGAGTTGGCCCATGGTATCGACCTTGCGGCGGAGGTCCTCGAGTTCGCGGCGGGAGGCGGCGTCGGCCTGGGCGACGGCCGGGGCGGAGGCGGCGGGGGCGGCGGTGCGTTGGCCGGCGACGAAGCCGGCGACGACCAACGCGGCGCCGGCGAGCGGGGCGAGGACCCAACGCCAGGCGGAGGAGCGGCGGGTACGGACCGCGGCGGCGCGGACGCTGGCGGCGGAGTTTTTTTCCTCTTCGAGCAAGGCGTAGAAATTGCGGCGCAGGCGCGGCGAAGGCGCGGGTGCCGGCAGGGAGTCGAGGGCGTCGGCGGTGCGGGAGAGGGTGGCGAAATCGCGTTGGCAATCCGGGCAGCCGGCGAGGTGGGCGCGGGCGTCGAGGTGCGCGGTCGCGGCGGTGCGGGAATCGAGGAGCTCGGGGAGAATCTCGCGGGCGCGTTGGCAGTTCATGGCAGCGGCGGAAAAAGGTGGCGGGTTATTCGGCGGTTTCCTGCCGGAGGCGGAAATAGAGATCGCGGAGCTGGCGGAGGGCGCGGTGGGCGCGGACCTTGGCGGCGCCGACGGAGCACTCGAGGATGCCGGAAATTTCGGCGAAGGAGAGTTCCTGGAAGCGGGCAAGGAGGAGGACCTCGCGGTCGTCGCGGTCGAGCCGGGCGAGGGCGGCGTGGAGGAGGGCGTGATCGTCGCGGGCGGCGGCGCGGAGGCCGGCGTGCGGGGCCTCGTCGACGTGGTCGTGGAGGGTCGCGGGATCGGTGGCCTGCGGGGCGGCTTGGGCTTTGCGGCCATGGTCCGCGGCGCAGCGCCGGGCGAGGTGGTACATCCAGGCGGTGAAGCTGCCGTCGTCGCGGTAGGTGTGGCGGTACTTCAGCATGCGCTGGAAGACGATCTGGGTGATGTCTTCGGCGGCGGAGCGGTCGCCGGTGAGTTTGGCGAGGTAGCCGAAGAGGCGGCCGTGGTGGCGTTCGAAGAGTTCGCCGAGCGCATCCAGTTCGCCGTCGCGGACGGCGAGCATGAGGGTGTGATCGGAACGTTGGGCGGAGGCGGGGACCACGGCGGCCGGGAGGGATCCGGAATCAGGACCGGAGCGGGCGGGAGCGGCAAGAAGGGTGGGCAGGGCGGCGATCACGGCGGTGGCGGGACATGGCGGTGTTGCCGGAGAGAACTCGCGAACGCGGGATTGGTTACGGAAATTCTTCCGGAATTCGGCGCCGGCCCGGGGATTTTGCGGTGCGGGATTGCCCTTGGAGGCTCGGCCTGTAGCGGTAGCGGCATCCCCCCAACCCATGAATCGCCGTTCCTTCCTCGTCCGTTCCTCCCTGTTCACCGCCGCGGGCCTGCTCGCGCGGCCCCTCGTTTCCGCGCAGGCCCCGAAGGCCGCCGCCGCGCCGGTCGTGCCCGATTTCAAATTGCTGCGCCGGGACGTCGGCGTGTTTTCCGCCCGCGGGGGCAGCATCGGCTACCTCGCGGCGAAGGACGGCCTGGCGGCGGTGGATACCCAATTTGCGGATACGGCGAAGCTCTTCCTCGACGGCCTGCCCGGGCGCGGCGGCCGGTCGCTCGACGTGCTGGTGAACTCGCACCACCACGGCGACCACACCGGCGGCAACGGCGTCTTTAAACCGGCGACCAAGAAGATCGTCGCCCACGCCAACGTCCCCGCCCTGCAAAAGGCGGCGGCGGAGCGTTCCAAGAGCGCGGCTTCGCAGGTGTACGCGGACACGACCTTTGCGGCGACGTGGCGGATGGACGTCGGCAGCGAGGTGATTTCCGCCAAGTACCACGGCATCGCGCACACCAGCGGCGACATCGTGACGCGCTTCGAAAAGGCCAACGTGATCCACATGGGCGACCTGATGTTCAACCGCCTCTACCCGGTGATCGACCGCGGCAGCGGCGGCCGTTTCAAGGGTTGGATTTCCGTCCTCGAGGACGTCGCGAAGACCTATCCGAAGGACGCGATCTACATCTTCGGCCACGGCAGCGCGAAGTTCGGCGTCACCGGCACGACCGCGGACCTGCTGACCTTCCGCGATTATCTCAGCGGTCTGCTCGACTACACCGCCAAGAAGATCAAGGCCGGCGAGCCGAAGGAAAAGATCGTGGCGCTGGAAAACCTGCCGGGCTTCGCCGATTTCCATCAGGCGCTGCCGAACCGCCTCGGCGGCAATTTGGCGGCGGCCTACGACGAGTTGACGGAAAAGCAGGGCTGATCCGGGCTCAGCCGCGGCGGCGGATCGCATCCAGCGCCGCGAGGGCGCGGACGCCGAAGAGATTGAGCGCGAGGCCGGCGAGCACGAGGGCGCCGGCCTGCAGTTTCCACCCGGGCAGGGGCTCGCCGAGATAAAGCGCGGAACTGATCAGGCCGAAGATCGGCACGAGCAGCGTGAACGGCGCGACCGACGACGCCGGGTGCCGCGCCAGCAGCCAGCTCCAGGTCGAGTAGGCGAGGTGCGTCGACGCGTACACGATGAAGGCGACGGCGAGCAGGGTCTCGCGGCCGAGGTGCGCGAGGCTGTGCGCGATCAGCGCGGGGCCTTCAAAGAGCGCGGATGCCGCGAGCATCGGCACCGGGACGACGAGACTGCCCCAGACGACGAGGGCGAGCGGGTTCACTTGGCCGAGGCGTTTCGAGATGAAGTTGGCGTAGCCCCACGACGTCGCGCCGAGCAGCACGCAGGCGAGCCCGGCGAGGCTGACCTCGCCGCCGGTGTGCACGCCGACGACCGCGAAGCCGGCGACCGCGACGAGGGCGCCGAGGATCTGCACGGGCGCGATGCGTTCGCGCAGGACGGCGGCGGCGAGGGCGAGGGTGACGACGACCTGGAACTGGAGCGTCAACGAGGCGAGGCCGGCGGACATCCCGAGTTTCATGCCGAGAAACAGGAAACCGAAATGCAGCGCGAACATCGTGAACCCGTAGAGGACAAGCTTCGGCGCCGGCACGGCGGGCCGCGGCAGGAAAAACACCAGCGGCACCGCGACGAAAATGAAACGCACCGCGCAGAGCAGCAGCGGCGGCAATTCGCGGAGCGCGACCTTGATCGCCACGAAATTGGTGCCCCAGATCGCCACCACTCCGAGGGCGAGCAGCATATGGCGGAAGGGAAAGACGGCGGCGGACATGGCGGAGCGGCGAGCCTGCGGGGCCGGCGGCGGACGGCAAATGCCGGTTGCGGCGGCGGCGACACAGTGCCCGCTTCCGTTGCTGGCACAGTCGGGCCGGCGGCTCGCTTGACTCGGCGGCGAGGGCGCGCCGCACTGGCCGGCTCGCGCCGGTGAAATTCTTCCGCCGTCGCGTTTCCACCCGCCCCATGCCCGCCCCTTCCTTCCTCCTGCGCGCCCTTGCGGCCGCGTGCGCCCTTGCGGGCGGACTGCGCGCCCAGAACGTCCTGCCGGCCGTGCCCGTCGCGCTGGATTCCGCCGCCGACCTCAAGCCCTTCACCGGCAACTGGCAGCTCGCCGGCGGGGTCGCGGGCAATCCGCGGCGCGACAAGGTCCTCGCCGTCGCGCCCGGCGCCGGCGTGCTCGTCTGCAATCCGACGAAGGAGCAACGCGGCCACCTGTTCACGGCGTGGGAGCACGGCGACCTCGAGCTGGAACTCGAGTTCCTGCTTTCGCCCGGCTCCAACTCCGGCGTCTACCTGCAGGGCCGCTACGAGGTGCAGCTCTTCGACAGCTGGGGCGTGCGCACGCCGAAGGCCGCCGACTGCGGCGGCATCTACCAGCGCTGGGACGCCGCCCGCGGCAAGGGCAACGAGCTCTTCGACGGCCACGCGCCGCTCGCCAACGCCGCCCGCGCGCCGGGCCTCTGGCAAAAGCTGCAGATCGAATTCGAGGCGCCGCGCTTCGATGCCGCGGGCAAGAAAACCGCGAATGCGCGCTTCCGGAAAGTCGTGCTCAACGGCTTCACGATCCACGAGAACGTCGAGATCTCAGGGCCGACGCGGTCCTCCGCCTTCAACGACGAGCAACCGCTCGGGCCGGTCATGATCCAGGGCGACCACGGCGCGGTGGCGATCCGCCGTTTGGCGGCGAAACGTTTCGAGGCCGGCGCGCGCGTCGAGGTGGCGGATCTGAAGTACCGCCTGTACCCGGGCGCCTTCGGTACCGCCGGCGGTAACTACGAAAAGGAAAAGCCGAAGGCCGAGGGTGTGCCGGAAACGTTTTCGTTGGCGGGCGCGGGCGCGTCCGGGCGGTTTGCCGTCGTGTTCACGGGCACGTTCAAGGTGCCGAAGTCCGGCGATTACCGTTTCGCGATCGAGTCCGGCAGCTCCGGCCGGCTCCTGATCGGCGGGCGCCCGGTGGTGCTGCCGATCGACAAAGGCAGCCAACCCGGGATCGTGACGCTCGCGGCGGGGACGCACGAGTTCCGCCTCGATCTGGCGCACGGCTCCAACGCGCGCCCGGCGTTCGAACTCGTGGCCGAGGGCCCGGGCCTCGCCCCGCATACGCTCACGGCCGGCACCGGCGCCGGCCGGGCCCGCGGCGCGGCCAACCGCCGCACGCTGGTGGTCGAGCCCGCGGACCGCACGCTCCTCCAGCGCGGGTTCGTGCCGTTCGAGCCGCGCAAGCGCCTGTACGCCGCCGCCGTCGGCACGCCCGCCGGCGTGCACTTCGCCTACGATTTCGAGACCGGCGCGGTGCTGCACGCGTGGCGTGGTTCGTTTGTGGATACCTTCCAGATGTGGGACGGCCGGGGCAGCGACCAGACCGCCAAGCCGGCCGGCCCGCTGCTCACGTTCCACGGCAAGCCGACCGTCGGCCTGATCGAGTACGCCGCGAACGGCGACTGGCCGACGCAACCCGAGACCTTCTGGACCCCGCAGGGCTACACGCTCGAGGCGGACGGCACGCCCGTCTTCGCCGCCTCGCTCTACGAGCTGACGGTTTCCGACCGACTCGCGCCTGCCGCCGCCGGACCGTTCCTCGAGCGCACGCTGACCTTGGGCGGCAAGCTGCCGTCGTGGTCGACCTGGGTGCTGCTCGCGGAAGCCGACCGCATCGTGCCGCAGCCCGACGGCACCGGCTGGATCGTCGGGGACCGTGCGTGGTATCTCGATTGGCCCGCCGATGCCGCGCATCGCCCCGTGCTCCGCACCGTCAACGGCCGGCAGCAACTCGCCGTCCCGCTCGCCGGCTCCACCCTCGCGAAGCCGATTCGCTACTCGATCGTCTGGTGATCACACCCATGTCCCGCCTTTCCCATTTTCCGCTTTTCTGCGTCGCCACGCTCGCCGCCGCTGTCGCGGCCGAGCCCGTCGTCCTCGTCAACAATCCGTCCTCCGCGGAACGTTTCGCCAAGCCTTCCGGCGATCTCGTGGCCCGCGAGGAAGTGTATTGGCAACGCACGCCGTTGCCCGTGCCCGCCGGCATCGTGCTTGAGACCAGCGGCATCGTGCCCGTCGCGGGGCAACGCCTGCTCGTCACGACTCGGCGCGGCGAGATCTGGTGGGTCGACGGCGCGTATGCCGCGAACCCGGAACCGAAGTTCACCTTGTTCGCCTCCGGCCTGCACGAGCCGCTCGGCATCATCCCGGCGCCGAAGGGCGGCTACTACGTCGCGCAGCGCCAGGAAGTGACGCGCATCGCGGACACCGACGGCGACGGCCGCGCGGACCTTTTCGAAACGGTCGCGAAGATTCCCGTTTCCGGCAGCTACCACGAATATGCGTTCGGCCCGGTCATGGGCCCCGACGGCAATCTCCGCGTCACGCTCAACGTCGCGTTCGGGGGCGCGACGCAGGCGCCGGCTCCGTGGCGCGGCTGGATGCTTGAGATCACGCCCGACGGGCAGACGACGCCGATCGCGGCGGGGCTGCGTTCGCCGGCGGGATTTCTCGTGACCTCGCAGGGCGCGTGGTTCGCCTCCGAGAACCAGGGCGAGTGGGTCGGCTCGGGCCGCATCACGCACCTGGCGCCGGGCGATTTCAGCGGCCATCCGGCCGGTCTCGCGTCGAGCCGCCTGCCGGGTTCCACGGTCCGGCTGCGGGCCGAGGACATTCTCGATTTCGAGGCGCCGATGCACGACGTGGCCAAACGCGTGCCCGGCGTGAAACCGCCGGCCGTGTGGCTGCCGCATACGGTCCTCGGCATTTCGAATGCCGGGCTCGTCGAAGATCTGAGCGGCGGCAAATTCGGGCCCTTCGCGGGCCAGCTGTTCCTCGGCGACCAGGGCCAAAGCAAGATCGTCCGCATCGCGCTCGAGCAGGTGAAGGGCGTTTGGCAAGGCGCGGCGTTTGCGTTTCGCGAAGGCTTCGAGGCCGGCATCATCCGGCTCGCGTTCGGCGAAGGCGGCGTGCTCTTCGCCGGCGAGACCGCCCGCGGCTGGGGCTCCGTCGGCCCGAAGCAATTCGGTCTCGAGCGGCTGGCCTGGACGGGCAAGGTGCCGTTCGAGATCAAGGAAGTCCGCGCGCAGCCCGACGGCTTTGTCCTCACGTTTACCCAGCCCGTCGACCGGGCCACGGCGGAAAAACCGGAAAGCTACACCGCCGCCGGTTTCACCTACCTCTACCACCGGGCCTACGGCAGCGCGCCCGTGCAGCGCGTCGCCTGCCCGGTGCGAAAGGTCGTCGTCGCCCCGGACGGCCTCAGCGTGCGCGTCGCGCTCTCCTGCCTGCGCGAAGGTTTCGTCCACGAGCTCAAGGCCGGCGGCCTCCGCGCGGCCGGCGCGCCGGACACCGCGCTGCTGCATCCGACTTTCTACTACACGCTGAACCGGATTCCCGACGGCAACCGCATCATTCCGCTGGATCCGAAGGAAGCGGAACTCTGTGTCGCGCCGGTGCCGGCCATCGCCGCGGCGAACACGAAGAAGCATCCCGTGAAGGCGCCCGCCGACTGGACCAACGACGAGGGCGACCAGCAGATCATCCTCGGCACGCAGCCCGGGCTGAAGTTCGACCAGCCGTTGCTCACGGTGAAGGCCGGTGCGCGGGTCCGACTGATTTTCCGCAACACCGACGACATGCTGCACAACTTCGTGCTCTGCGCGCCCGGCCGCGGCCAGGCGGTCGGCGAGGCCGCGATGGCCCTCGGGGTTGAAGGTACGGCGAAGAGCTACGTGCCCGAGACCGACGATGTGCTTTACCACACCGCGCTCGTGCAGCCGGAGACGAGCGACACGATTTTCATCAATGCGCCGACCGTGCCGGGGGACTACGATTTCGTCTGCACCTTCCCCGGCCACTCCGCGCTGATGAAGGGCATCTTCCGCGTCGAAGCGAAGTAAGCCGGATTCCCTCCCTTCATGGCCACTCCGTATCCGCCCGCCCCGTCCGAACCGCGTCCCGGCCGCTACCGTCACTACAAAGGCAACGAGTATCGCGTGCTCGGCGTGGCGCGGCATTCCGAAACCGGCGAGGCGTTGGTCGTGTACCAGGCGCTTTACGGCGAGCGCGGCCTGTGGGTACGGCCGGCGGCGATGTTTACCGAGAAGATCGATGTCGGTGCGCCCGGCGCGCCCCGCGTGCCGCGGTTCGCCTTCGTGGCGGAAACGTAACTCGGGCGGAGGCAATTTTCCGCATGCAGGTCCTGATCGCGTTCGACAAATTCAAAGACTGCCTGACCGCGCAGGAGGCCTGCCGGCTGACGGCGGCGGCGTTGCGCGAACGGCAACCGGCGTGGACGACGACGGCGTGCCCGCTGGCCGACGGCGGCGAGGGCTTCGCCGAAATTCTCACCGATGCCGCCGGCGGGGAGCACGTTGCCGTCACGGTTACAGGCCCACGCGGCGCGCCGGTGTCCGCCCGTTACGGCTTGGTCTCCGTGGCGCGCGTGCCGGCGGCGGCCCGGCGTTGCCTGGGGCTCGAGGCGGCGGCGCACGAAGGCCGGACGATCGCGGTGGTCGACATGGCGTCGGTCTCCGGGTTGGCGCTGCTGGCGAACGCGGACCGCGATCCGTGGCAAACGACGACGCGCGGCACGGGCGAAGTGTTGCGGGCGGCGGCGGCGCGCGGCGTGGCCGCGATCGTGCTCGGCGTCGGCGGCAGCGCGACCAGCGACCTCGGCCTCGGCGCGCTGGCGGCGCTCGGTCTGGAATTTCACGGCCGCGACGGCCGGATCGACGACCCGGTGCCGGGCCGCTGGGCCGGCATCGAGCGGATCGGCGGGGCGGTGACGCCGTCGCTGCCGCCGGTGTGGATCGCCTGCGACGTGACGAATCCGTTGCTCGGCCCGCGCGGCGCGGCGGCGACCTACGGTCCGCAGAAGGGACTCAAGGCGGCCGATCTCCCGCGACTCGACCACGAGAGCGGCCGGCTCGCGTTGCTGCTGTGCGGCCATTGCCGGCAGCCGGATACGCTGATGGATGCGCCCGGGGCGGGGGCGGCCGGCGGCATTTCGTTCGGATTGATGGCGGCGGCCGGCGCGAAACTGTTGCCGGGCTTCGAACTGGTTTCCGCGTGGCTCGACCTCGAGACGCACCTGGCGCGGGCGGAACTCGTGATCACGGGCGAAGGCCGTTTCGACGCGACCTCGCTGCAAGGCAAGGGCCCGGGCGCGGTGGCGGCGCGCGCGCTCGCCCTCGGCAAGGCGGTGCACGTTTTCGCGGGTCAGGCCGCGGTGGATACGCCCCCGGCGCGGCTCGCGCTCCACTCGATCACGCCGGCGGGATTGCCCTTGGCGGAGGCGCTGCCGCGCGGCGCGGAGTTTTTGGCCGCGGCGGTGCGGCGGGCGTTCTGAGCGGCGCGGCGGTCGGGCCGGGGCCGGCGCCGTTCACCGGCTTTGCCGCAACAACCACGTGTAGAGCTCGGGGTTGTTGTAGGTTTCGGTCCAGGAGTCGTGTTTGGCTTCGGGATAGATCGTCAGGCTGACCTCTTTGACGCCCGCCTTGGTCAGCGCCGCGACCATCGTCTCCGATTCGGCCAACGGCACCGAAGGGTCCTTGGCCCCATGGAAAGCTCGGATCGGCAGGCTGGTGAGCGCGGCCTTCTTCTCGCGCACCGCGCGACGGATGTCGGCGGATGAACCGCCGCCACAGACCGGGACGATCGAGGCGAACTTTTCCGGATACTTGATGCCGACACTCCAGGTGCCGTAGCCGCCGAGGCTGAGGCCGGTCAGGTGGATGCGCTTGGGGTCGACACGGTGCTTGGCCGCGATCTCGTCGATCAGGGCGAGCACGGCATCGTCGTTCCACGAGGTCCCGGACGGACACTGCGGCGAGACTACGATGAAGTTCGCTTTGAGCAAACGTGCCGACTCCTCGCGCCGGGCCCGGGTCTCCGGGGTTTCGGGCGGCGGGGGCGGTTCAGCGGCGGCGGAAGCGATCTCCGGCGCGCCGCCGCGGATCACTTTCGGCGGACCATGCTTGGCGACGAGCCACGGGTTCGAGCCCCGCTCGCCCGAGCCGTGCAGAAACACGAGCAGCGGCCACTGCTTCGCGGGATCGGCTGCGTAGCCTTCGGGCAGCGAGAGCAGAAACGTGTATCCGACTTTCTTGGTCAGGGTCTTCTCGAACGAGCCGACGGTCTGGGACTCGGCGGCAAGGGCGGCGGACGGGGCGACGCAGGCGAGCGCCACGAACACAGGGAAAAAGGCCGGGAAGCGCATGGGGAGGGGCCCTCAGCGCTAACCGGAGGAGCACCGCGGTTGAAGGGAATTCTGCCCCGGCCCCGGCGCGGGCCGCGCCCCGCGGGCGGGCCGACCATGACTTTGGTCATCTTCCCAAGCGGCGGGAAACCCGCTAGGGTCGGCGTCTCCGATGCAATGGCTGCCTGACAACCGCTCTTCACTCTACGGCTACGGCGCCTTTGCGGGTGTTGTGGTGGCGTCGTACGCGGACCTCGCGTTCAACAACCGGCTGGGCGGCGAGCCCTGGCAGGTGCCGGTCGTGTTCGCGCTCGGCGCGGCGTACATGACGCTGAACGTCGCGTGCGACCGCTTGACCGCCGGTCGGCCGGCCGTGTGGCTGCGGGCCTATTACGCGGTGCAGATCGCGATCGTGCTGGTGGCGATCTGGCTCAGTCCGGCGCGGGGATTTTTCGGCATTCTCGGGCTGCCGCTCGTGAGCCAGGCGATTTTCGACTACGGTTGGCGCGGCTTGCCGACGGTCGGAGCGCTGGTTTACGGCGGTACGGTGGCGGTGTGGTTTCCCGCCTTCGGCTGGTCCGGCGTGATGCGCGGCGTCCAGAGCTTTGCCCCGGGCTACATCTTCACGATCGCGTTCTCCTTCATCTCGCGGCAGGCCCTGCTGGCCCGCGAGCAATCCGAGAAACTGGCCGCCGAACTCGGCGCGGCCAACGCGCAGCTCCGGGCCCATGCCGCGGCCACGGCCGAATTGGCGACAACCCGCGAGCGCAACCGGCTCGCGCGCGAGATCCACGACGGCGTCGGCCACTACCTCACCACGATCAAGGTCCAGCTCGACGCCGCGCAGGCGCTGTTCGCCGTCGATGCGGCGCGCGCGGCCGATTCCGTGGCGAAGGCGGCGCGGCTGGCGGGCGAGGCGCTCGACGACGTGCGCCGCTCGGTGGGATCGCTCGCGGCCGATGCCGCGCGGCCGCCGTTGCCCGAAGTCCTGCGCAAACTCGCCGCCGACGTGCAACCGGCGCCCGAACTGCGCATCGAAGGCGCGCCGCGCGGCTTGCCGGCGGCGACCGAACACGCGCTCTACCGCGCGGCCCAGGAAGGCCTCACCAACGTGAGCAAACACGCCGCCGCCAGCGCGAGTGCGGTCGTGCTCGATTTCCGCGACCCGGCGCGCGTGCGGCTGACGGTGCTCGACAATGGCCGCGGTGCTGCGGCGGGCGGCGACCGCGCCGCCGGCGGCTACGGCCTGCGCGGCCTCGGCGAACGGCTCGCCTTGCTCGGCGGCACGCTGCGCACGGGCCCGCGGCCGGACGGCGGGTTCAGTCTGGAAGTCGAGGTGCCGGCATGAGCGCGCCGAAGATCCGGTTGCTGCTCGTCGACGACCAATCGCTGTTCCGCGAGGCGCTGCGCACGTTGCTGTCGCTGCAGCCCGATTTCGATCTCGTCGGCGAAGCGCCGGACGGCGAAGCGGCGGTCGTGGCGGCGGCAAAACTCAAACCCGACGTCGTGCTGATGGATCTGCGCATGCCGGTCCTTGGGGGCGTCGAGGCCACGCGCCGGATCGTTGCCGCCGGCCCGAAGCCGCGGATCATCGTGCTGACGACCTTCGACGAGGACGAGGAAGTCTTCGCCGCGCTGAGGGCCGGCGCCGTCGGCTACATGCTGAAGGCCAGCTCGGCCGAGAAACTCTGCGGGGCGATCCGGGCGGCGGCGCAAGGTTCGGCCGTGCTGGAACCGAGCGTCGCGGCCAAGCTCATGGCCCGCGCGACGGCGCCGGTCGCCGCTGTCCCGCGCGCGGTAACCCCGCCGTTGTCCGAGCCGTTGTCCGCGCGGGAACTCGACGTGCTGCGTTTTCTGGCGAGCGGTTTCAGCAACAAGGAAATCGGCGCCCAACTGAAAATCTCCGAGGGCACGGTGAAGAACCACATGACGAACGTGCTCGGCAAACTCGGGGCGCTCGACCGCACCCAGGCGGCGCTGCGGGCGCGGGAACTCGGGTTGGTGTAGTTGGAGTTGAGAGTTGAGAGCAGGAACCGCGGCTGGTCGTAGGCCTGAGTCTCTGGTCTCCGGTTTCCGAATTCCGGTTTTGAATCATGACCTTCGGCCATGACTTCCGCGCGATGCGGGCGGCGGCGGGACGCGATACCTTGGCGGCACTTCGATTCGCCGCATGTCCGCCGCCGCTGTCTTCTCCGAATTCCAATCCGCTTTCCGCACCTTGCGGCGCGCGCCCGGTTTCTCGTCGCTGGTGGTCGGCCTGCTCGCGCTCGGGCTTGGCTCAAATGTCGCGGTCTTCTCGATCTTCGAAGCCATCGTGCTGTCGCCGTTGCCGTATCCGGAAGCGGAGCGGCTGGTCGGGGTGGGCTCGGTCAATGCGGCTAAGGCGCTCGACCAGCCGGCGCTGTCGGCGGCGGACTTTCGCGATGTGAGGGAACGCGCGCGCAGTTTCGCCGCGCTGGCGGCTTTCCGGCCGGAGTTTGTCGGCTACCGGCCCGACGGCGGTGACTCCCGGCAACTGGTCGGCGCGCTCGTCACGGAGGAATTCTTCGCCGTCTTCCGGACGAATCCGACGCACGGCCGGGTGTTCCGCGCGGACGAGTATTCGGCCGCCGCCCCGCGGACGGCGGTGCTGTCGGCGGCGGCGTGGCGTCGGCATTTCGGCGGGCGGCCGGAGGTGATCGGCACGACGGTGACGCTCGAGCGCCAGCCCACGACAATCATCGGGATCATGCCGGATAATTTCCGGGAGCCGGAGTTCGTCGACCTGTGGCTGCCCTTCCCGCCGGAGTCGGGGGAAAACCTGGCCCGCGATTCGCGTTTCTGGACGACGGTGGGGCGGCTCGGCGCCGGCGTATCCGTGTCGGCCGCACGGGCGGAACTGGCGACGGTGGGCCGGACGCTCGAGGCGGAGTACCCGGCGGTGAACCGCGGCTGGACCTTCGAGCCGAAGCCGCTGTTGGAACAGCGCGTTGGCGGGCTGCGGCGCTCGCTGCTGCTGCTCGTCGGCGCGGTCGGTCTGGTACTGCTCGTGGCCTGCGTGAACCTCGCCAATCTGCTCCTCGCCCGCGGCCTGCGCCGCCTGCCGCAGCTGGCCCTTAAGCTCGCGCTCGGCGCGACGCCCGGCGTGCTCGCCCGCGGGGTGTGGGCGGAATCGTTGCTGCTGGCGGCGGGCGGCGGGCTGGCGGGGACGGTGCTGGCGGCGACGGCGCTGCCGTTGCTCGTGCGCGCGCTGCCGGCCGGCCTGATTCCGCGGGCCCACGAGATTTGCGTCGACGGCATGGCGCTGGTGTTTGCGCTGGCGGCGACGGTGCTGACGGGGCTGTTGTGCGGGTTGTTGCCGGCGTGGCAGGTGCGGCGGACGAATCTCGCGGAGCTGTTGCAGTCCGCCGGGGCGCGGGGCACGCCGGGCGGATTCACCGGCAAGGCGCAGACGGCGCTGGTGGCGGTGCAGATTGCCCTGACCCTGACGGTCCTCGCGGCGGCGGGCGGCCTGATGCGCACGCTGTTTGCGCTGCAGGCGACGGCGACGGGTTTTTCTCCGGCTCAGGTGCTCGCGGTCCGGATCGCGGGCGGGCAGGACGCCTGGGCGCAGCCGGCGGAGCTGGCGCGCTACTACGACCGGCTGCTGGCGGAACTGCAGGCGACGCCGGGGATCGAGGCGGCCGCGATCAACTCCAGCGCGCCGCTCGGCGGGATCACGTTGCGCTACCCGTTCTGGGTGCAGGGCCGGCCGCGGACCGAGGGCAATGCCGACGAGGCGGTGTTCGCGAGCGTGAGTCCCGACTATCTGCGCACGCTGCGGATTCCGTTGCGGCGGGGCCGGTTCATTGAGGCGCGCGACGATTTCCAGGCGCCCCGCGTCTGCGTGATCAACGAGGCGCTGGCGCGGCGGATTTTTCCGGACCGCGATCCGATCGGGCAAAAGATCCAGACGCTGCCGTGGTTGAATCGTGAATACCGGGAGATCGTCGGCGTCGTCGCGGACACGCGCCAGGACAACCTCTCCGATCCGCCCCCGCCGCAGCTCTACGTGCCGGCGGCGCAGTCGCCCTGGTTTTTTACGACCTACCTCGTGAAGACGGCGCCGGGCACCGGTGCCGCGACCGTGCAGGCGGCGTTGCGGCGGGCCGATCCGGCGGTGGCGCTGACGGTGCGGTCGCTCGAGGAGAACATCGCGCTGACGACCGTGCAGCCGCGGCTGCGGGCGTGGCTGCTGGGGATTTTTGCCGCGGCGGCGCTGGGGCTGTCGGCGTTCGGACTGTATGCGAGCATGGCTTTCACGGTGAGCCAGCGGACGCGGGAGTTCGGCATCCGGCTGGCGCTGGACGCGACGCCGGGGGGCATCGTGGCGCTGGTGCTCGGACGCGCGGGCCGCGTGGCCGCGGCGGGGCTCGTTCTCGGCGGGCTCGGTGCGCTGGGCGCGGAGCGGGTGCTGCAGGCGACGGTGCCCGGACTCGTGCCGCTGACGGCGGCGGGGT
>JACCDS010424700.1_pt1 | contig 20937 bp, 18 predicted proteins | sample 7446441 | NCBI WGS metagenome assembly JACCDS01 (sample SAMN15323445, study PRJNA562643) | freshwater metagenome | isolation source: river surface water | place: USA:Blue River Watershed | collected 2017-08-17 | reverse complement strand
TACTTTGGGGCGGCGCTCTCATGATCATGGGTAGCACCATTTTAGGAATTGATGCAAGCCGTTTTTTCTTTTACGGCATTTGTTTAATTATTGTCGGCACTGGTTTTTTCAAGCCTAATATTTCAACAATGGTTGGTGAGCTTTACAAGCCTGGCGATGTGCGCCGCGATGCTGGTTTCAGTTTATTTTATGCCGGTATCAATATTGGTGCCTTGCTTGGAGGTGGTTTATGTGTGTATGTCGGCAAAACCTATAGTTGGAATTTTGCTTTCTTACTTTCGGGGATTTTCATGGCAGTTGGGCTTTTCAACTTTTTACTCACTAGAAAAAATTTAGGCCCTATTGGGCTTTCTCCGAAGGTAGCTAACCCTAGCACGCTACCGCGCCAACAAAAATTAGTTTATTTGGGCACACTCTTATCCTTGCCCTTGGTTTACATCATGATCACCAACACGGCCTATACCGATCTTTTCATGTATATCATTGGCCCTTTAACCTTAGTTTTTCTCATTTTTGAAATGAAAAAACTCGATGCCGCTGCTATCAAACAACTATTTGCAGCGCTCATCTTTATCTTTTTAAGCATTGTTTTCTGGGCCTTCTTTGAACAAAGTGGCGGCTCATTGAGCTTGGTTGCCCGCGATTTATTAAGCAATGACCTTAGTGTCGTAAAAATTGATCCGAATGTGGTTAATAATAGCGCCAATTCGTTGTTTGTTATCTTGTTGAGTACCGCAATTGGAGCGCTTTGGATCTGGTTGAAAAAACGCAATATCGAACCTAACTATTACCAAAAGTTCGGCTTCGCTTTTCTCTTTTTGAGTTTGGCTTTTTATATCTTTTATGCGCTGCGCTTTTCATTAAACAGCGAAGGCACGGCTTCGTTGTGGCTTTTTACCTTGGCTTACCTCATCATTTCTATCGGTGAACTCTTCCTTTCGCCTATTGGGCTTTCATTAATGACCAAACTCTCTCCGAAACACTTGTGGGGCATCATGATGGGCATGTGGTTTTTGGCTTCCGCTTACGGACAGTACTTCGCAGGTATTTTGGGTGCAGGCATGGCTAGCCCAGATGAAAAAGCAAGTTTAGCAACGCGTTTGGACGGCTACACCCAAGGTTATTTGCAGTTAGCCATTTACGCACTAATTACCGGTGTTGTGGTGATTTTAGCCTCAAGATGGCTAAACAAATTGATGCAAACCAACGAAAAGGAAGCTTAATAAAGTCTTTTTTGCACTAAATTGGCCACCTTCTGATAAAAGTGTTGGGGCTGATACGTTCGCCATTCTAATTCGTCGAGTTCGCCGCCCATTGCAAAATACTGATCGAGGTGGATGCGCTGGAATTCTTTACTGACATGTTCATGAAAATTGACCATGGCAACCCAGCCATCTTCGATGTCATCGAACCACTCTTCGTAATAGCAATCATCTGAATAATGAAAGTTCAGGACGTTTTCGCCAATTAAAATAAACTGATTGATCTCCATTGAAATGAGCGGATCTATTACATCTCGCTTCAGAATCATGATGTCATTTTCAATGGCATCGTTCCATTCTCCGATGAGTTCAATAACGGCATATTTCTCCTCGTAATCAACGAATAGCACCTTTAAAAAGAGCGTTTGTGAACCAAAATCATCCCATTGCGGGTGAATATAAAAATTGTAGACCGTATTGCTAAAAGAAAACTCGCTGTACTCGCGGCCATAAAAAGGTGAAGATGGATCTTCTGCGGAGATATAGTAGCCGCGCCAATTATAGAAGGGTTCAACGAAATGCATGGCGCAAAATTACAAGGATTCTCGTAACTTTGGGCCGTGGGAAAAGATAAGTTAAAGCGATTTGCAGCCATTAAAACGTTTGCAAATGTACACGAGCCTGTAATGGGCGAACCTTTTGCTTTTAAGGGTAATTGGCGTCAGGGTGTTTTTGGAAATACAAATCCGATTATTCTCGAATTAGGTTGTGGTAAAGGCGAATATGCCGTTGGGATGGGCAGGCATTATCCCGATAAAAATTTCATCGGCGTTGACCTCAAAGGAAACCGCATTTACATTGGTGCTAAAGAAGCACTTGAAACCAATCTGAAAAATGTCGCCTTTCTGAGAACTCGCATCGATTTCATCTTAGATTATTTTGAAGTTGGAGAAGTGGATGAAATTTGGCTAACCTTCTCTGACCCGCAACCGCAAAAAGCCAGAAAAAGGCTTTCCTCCCCTATTTTTACAGCCCGTTACAAGCAGATCTTGAAGCCAGGAGGCATCATTCATATGAAAACTGATTCAGACGTACTCTTTGATTACACCCTTGAGCAAATTGAAGAACATAGTCATGAAATGCTCGCTTGTTACCCAGATTTATACGCCAATTTACCCCAAGACTTAGATCAACAAACCAAAGAAATTTTTCATATCAAAACCTATTATGAAGAATTCTTTAGCAAGCGCGGTCATGTCATCAAATATTGCAAATTCAGATTGGCGCAATAGCCCCACTAGTCTTTAAAAATAGGACGGGTTATTTTCTGATGATGGTATAATTGGCATAATGGGTGTCAATCCCTATTTTTTTGAGCCAATCTTTGAGGATGTTTTTGAGCCTTTTTTTATGACGCGTAATATCGGTTTCAAAAACCCAATTTCTTGTAGCAATTCTAGGTTGCACGCAAGCCGGATGCGTTGCTTCAAAACGCGCCAACTGGTGGATGTGATCTTCGTAGTCAAAGCGCTCGGCTACCTTGACGTTTTTGTCGAGCCAAGCGTCGTCATGCCAAAGCTTATGAAAGTTCTCTTGCTTGCGTTGCATAGCTCTTGGGTCTTTTACCCAGCCATAATGAAAAACCCTGGCATCAATAGCTGCCACTTTTAGTTTTTGGTCTGGTGCCTTGCGAAAGCCTTGTGCATCTCGGTAAGAGCGTATCTGACGACCCGGCTTAATGATCCTGATTTCCTTTTTGTACCAATTATTTGAGATGCCGACGTAGTCGTAGGAGCCGTAAAAATGTAAGTAATTGAAGAGCAGGCCATCTACTTCGTGGTCATGTTGGTATTTGTGAAGAGCCGCTAAAATTGCCGGATGATCCTCCTCGTGAATGACTTCATCGCCTTGAATATAAAAAGCCCAATCGGCTTCAGGATCAATGGCTTCAAGTGCTTTGTCTGTTTCTAGGGCCAAAACTGCACCATTTGCTCGCAGGGTGTCATCCCAGATGGTTTGTATAACCTTTACCTTAGGGTCAATATTTTGAATGAGTTCAAGGGTTTGATCTTCAGAATTGCCCACAGCAACAACAACCTCATCGCAAAGCGGCAAGATAGATTGAATAGACTCAACTACAGGGTAGTCAAGGGTGATGGCATTGCGAATAAAGGTAAAACCGCTGACTTTCAAGCTTATTTATCTAGCACCTTAGGGATTCTGAAATAATCTGAATCTTTTTTAGGCGCATTGAAGAGCGCTTCTTCATGGGTGGTGCTCTGAACGGCTTCATCCGGTCTGAGTCGGTTGACTTCTTCAGACATAAAAATAAGTGGTTCAACACCGTTGGTATCGAGTTCGCTAAGTTTATCTACAAAAGCGATCATGCGCTGCATGTCTTGACGAATGGCGTCTTTCTCGGCACCTTCAAACGAAAGGCGAGACAAATGCGCGATGTGGTCAATGAGTTCTTCAGATACTTCCATGGTGTAAAATTACATTTTTTTCATGAGTTCAGGATGCGCCGCTTGAAGAGGTCCTTCAATCAGAGCGAAGCACTTTTTGGAAAGGTCGTCAACAGATGAAACTTCAATTTCTTCAGCTGAAATGTATGGATGCACATAAACTTCAACCACTCCTGGATGAGCTGGCCCTAGAATAATCGTAGGATCGGAGAATAAATGGAAGTTCTGTGTAAAAGTCAGGGGCAGGATAGGAACCTTGAGGTCTTTGGCCAAACGGAATGCACCATTTTTAAAAGGTAAAAGTTGTGGAATATTGACTTCAGAGATGGTTCCTTCTGGAAATATTACAATAGACCAACCGGATTCGATGGCCTTTTTTGCTTGTACAAAAGCTTGGCCTGCCTTTGATTTATCTTTGCGATAAACAGGGATGTTGAGTGCCTTGAAATAGGTGCGAACGATCGGATAGCGCAAAATTTCAGCTTTGCCCAAAAAAGCAAACGGATGCTGTGGCAAAATGGAATGCAATAAAAAGATGTCTAGGTAAGAGCTGTGATTAGCAACGATAATGTAAGGTGCTTTGGGAAGTGGAGAATTCAGTTTGAAGCGCACCGGGTAAAGACAGAAAATGCGCATCATCCAGCTCCAAAGAATAAAAATTTTAAAACCAGATTTACTCCAAGATTCTTTGAGTTGGAGCGTCCAGAAGAAAGGATAGAACAGCACAGCAAAAACGAAGAAAACTAGGGCGATGTATAGTTTCCAAATAAGACCAAAAATACCCTTAATTTGCTGCATAGTTCAAAGGTAAGAAATCCCTTGAAGCTTTGGCAGTAAATAAACGGGGCAAAATCACTAATTTTGAACAAATTTTTCATCAATGGCACGCATTCTCACCGGCATACAAAGTACAGGAACCCCGCATTTAGGAAATATCTTAGGTGCCATTCTTCCGGCAATACAGCTGGCCGAGAACCCAGGCAACGAGTCTTTTTTATTCATCGCCGATATGCACTCCCTGACTCAAATTAAGGACGGTGCTACTTTGCGTCAGAATTCCTACGCTACAGCGGCCACTTGGTTAGCTTTTGGCTTGGATCCTCAAAAAACAGTTTTTTACAGACAATCTGATGTGCCTGAAGTGACCGAACTGACTTGGTATTTACTATGTAATTACCCGTATCAAAGGCTCACACTGGCGCATTCTTTCAAAGACAAAGCAGACCGCCTCGATGACGTCAATGGCGGGCTCTTCACCTACCCTATTCTGATGGCTGCTGATATTTTGCTCTACGACGCGGAGATTGTACCAGTGGGCAAAGATCAAAAACAACATATCGAAATGGCCCGAGATGTTGCCAATCGCTTCAACATCAATTACGGCGACACCTTTGTTTTACCTGAAGAGCAAATTCAGGAAGCTACCATGCTCATTCCGGGCACAGACGGAGAAAAGATGAGCAAGTCTCGTAACAACTACATTGATATTTTCTTACCAGAAAAACAATTGCGCAAGCAAATTATGTCGATTGTTTCTGACAGTACGCCACTAGAAGAGCCGAAAAATCCTGAGACGTGTCATACTTTTGCACTCTACAAATTATTAGCCACGGCAGAACAAACGGCACAAATGAAAGCCAATTACGAAGCTGGCAATTACGGCTACGGTCACGCCAAGCAAGCACTATTTGAACTCATTCTTGAGAAATTTAGTCAAGAGCGCGCTCGTTTTGAACACCTTATGGCCAATACTGCTGAAATTGAAGCCGCACTTTCTATTGGGGCTCAAAAAGCAAGAAATGTAGCACAAGCAGTACTCAAGCGCGCCCGCACCAAAGTTGGTTATTAAGAATACGTCTTTTTGTTAAGGTCTCGGATTTTCAATGGCTCTGTGGCTAAAAGTAAGCCCAAATTTGAACCAACGCCCTGGCATTTGCACAAAACCAGCCTCTACATACTCTGTGTTACTTAGGTTATTGGCTTCAATAAATATCGCCCAGTTTCTAATAACAGGCAGATTTAACTTTGCATCAATAACCTGATACAACGGCTGCTCGATGCGCTGAACCAAACGGTAAGTAATATTCAACTGCGCTTTTTCACTGAGGTCAAACTGCGCCAAACCATTGAGCTGATGGCGCATACTCGTGATGGCATATCTGGACTCTTGCTCATTTGTAAAATGATGTTGAGCCGTAATATACGTGTAATTCACATTTAATTTTTTTGGCCCCCAAGTACTTTTTTTCTTCAAGCTGAGGTTAACACTGGATTCAAAACCAGTAAATGCAACGCTTGCAATATTCACGGGTGTCCATGGGTTTGGGTTTGGATTTACTGCGGAAGCATCTCTGACCCAATCTATCATGTTGGTATGTTGTCTGTAGAACAATGCAGCCTCAGCCTGGAACTGCAACACGGTACCATCCGAATAATCAGGCGTTTGTCTCCACCCAAGCTCAGTGGCGTGTGAAAATTCAGGCAGCAGATTCGGATTCCCAACGTTTGACGGATCTGTATAAAACATTTCTGTCCAACTCGGCACGCGGTTTCCACGGCTATAGTTCGCAAAAATGTAATGGCGATTCGGCAAGCCTTTACCCAATTGAAGACTTGGCATCAGTTGCGGATTTTCTAAATTGTAGGCAAACAGCAAAAGCCCCGCGGCATAGTTCACAGTACCCAGCGAGCCTTGAGCTTGCACAAACCCACTTTGATATTGGCGTTCGCGCAAACCTAAATTACTGCTGTTGAGTTGCTCTAAGCGTTGTTCTAAACCAAAAAGCAATTGTTGCCTATTCACATTCACCGCTAATTGCGCCTCATAGCTCAGCACATTTGAAACGTGGGTATTGGTGTAAAAAGTGGGATCATTGCGCTTCAAGCGAAATTCATCGGCATGGTTGCGCAACATGGCTTGTTGGCGAAATTGATACCAAGTAGAACTTCCTTCTTTTTTTGAATACCAATGGAAATTATGTTTGGCACCAGCCATCGCCATCGTGGTGCGCTCCCATTGATCTGGAAATTTATTGGTGTAAAAGCCATTGGCGCCAAAATTTCGATCTGTGTAGGCGGCTGTATAAGTGAGCCGATGTCTTTGATTTACCCCCAATGAATGAGAACCCGTATAAAAGAACTGATGGTTCACAAAATCAGAATTATACCAATGCCCAGCAGATTGATCCCTTGAAATTGCTAATAATTGCTCGTATTTCTTGATGCGCATGCGTACCATGGCTTGCGCGCCAAAGCTATTGAAACTTCCTCCATAGGTACTTGCCTTTACTTCAAAGGGCCCTATAGGATTCACGCCAATATGCACCGCGCCAGTTAAAGCACTTTGACCAAATGGCAACACCGTTGGGCTCTTGAATACTTGAATTTCTGATACAGCAATTAGCGGAATAGGTAAATTAGCCGCGTGGTGCCCAGTTTGTGGGTCTGTCATTTTGAAGCCATTGACAAGAATAAGGCTTTGCTCAAAATTCCCACCTCGGATACCGATATCGGCCTGCGTACCACTTAAACCTCGCTGACGAACATCTACCCCTGCTGAAAAAGACAAGGCATCAGCGATGCTCCTTACAGGAAGGTTATTGAGCGTAGCTTGATTCAATTTATCGATACTCTGCATGCGCATGGCAAAGTTGCCCCCATTGCGCCCGGCAATCAGTTCAATTTGTTGGATCGTCATGACTCGCGATGGGATTCTCACCAAAAGTGAATCTATAGCTGGTTGAGCTGGAACTTGTGCAACAAGTTGAGTAAATTGAACTAAAAAGAATAAGAAAAATAAACTTCTTTTTTGTTTCAAGAAAAACGTAACTGGAGGCATATTCAAATGAGTTGATTTCACGGTTTTATCCATAAAATCTGCAAAAATACGCAATGAAAAAGAATCAGCGCTTAGAAATCTTGTTACCCGTAATGTTTCGTTGCAGATTGCATTTGTGACGACCCACTTCAAAACCGCGTAAGGCACTGTGTTTGGTGGCTCTACCCTGAACCCGAGCACGCCATAAGCGCCAAGAGCTGGGCTTGAGTTCGCGGCGCATCAGGGCAATCACCTCAGCCTCTTTTAGACCAAATTGCATTAAAATGGCATCAAAAGGCGTGCGATCCTCCCAGGCCATTTCGATGATGCGGTCAATATCTTGAATGTCTAAAGATTTTTGTTTCATGACAAACAAGAAACAATAAGAAGGCTGAATTGTTTGACGAATGTGAAAGGCGTTAAAAAACAACACTTACCAGAAAAGATTTGCCAAACGTGTCAAAGACCCTTTACTTGGCGTAAAAAGTGGGAGAAAAACTGGGCTGAAGTCAAATACTGCTCAGATCGGTGCAGGAATCAGCGCACTTGATATTGCAATTCTTGGGTGGTAGGAAGTGCTCCACTGTAAGTAAATGCTAGCTTGTGTATACCCGGCAGCAAACTTTTAAAATTGGCGTCGAAATGCAACTGACGTTGCTTGGCATACACCCAAAAATCAACTAAAGGCTGTTGCGTCTCAATGCTTAGAACAGCCGTTTTCAGAACGGGATCAACATTTTCAATTGTCAAAATGGGCTGAACGTCCGGAGCCTTCCTTTTCGGTATATAGGTAAATAGGCGTTCGTAGTGCTCATCTATAAGCACCTTCACAAAACCAGTGTAGGTTTCTGATATACCCATTAAAACTTGAGTTTTGTATTGTTGAACCGGATAGGTTTTGCGTTCTTTTCTTTGAAAAACACCATTTTCATTATAGAATTGAACTTCCACAGTAACTAGTGTGTCTTCTGGAACTTCGCTACACAACACCAAAAAGCGCGCGTCTTCTAGGTGTTTTTCAAGCACGGCAATTGACCTGTAATCGTCTTGAACGGCATAATGCAAAGCCTTCCAAGCGCCAAAATAATCTATACTTGACCACGTAGGAGCGGGCCAGCAATCATTGAGCTGCCAATAAATGGTTCCCATACAACGAGGCGCATCAGATCGGTGCCCTGCGATAGCCATACTGACTGCTTTTTGTTGGGTCAGTTGTGAATGATAAATAAATGCTTCAAAGTCTTTGGATTTACCATAATAGTGTTTGGCGTGTTTTTCGATCATGCCATTACCGACATACGATTTCTGGTGGTTTTTCATCACAGCAGAAGTCAAACTGAGGTCTTTTGGCAGCGCAAATTGATGAACAGTAGCAAGTTCCGGGAAACTTTGAAAACCATATTCGGCATTGAAGCGGCCTATTTTATTGGCAAAATCGGTAAGCGGATCTTTGCCATGCCAGACACCCCAATAATGCATGGTGCCGTGGTTGAAATATTCATCATTACCCCAATTACTCAGTGGTGAGGTATGGATGTAAGGAAGATTTGTAAAGGTCTGAATTTGTGTAGGTAGCAAGTCTAGAAATACTGCTTGATACGCACTTTCAATAGTTTTTTGTGCGTTATCATTGAGGTGATACTGCAACTGAAAGCCCCAATTTTTCCAGGCTACATCCACTTCATTGTTGCCGTTGAAATACACCACCGATGCGTGGCTTGCCAAGCGCGGAATGTGTTGTTTGATTTCCTGACTCACCTGACTCATAAAGGCAGTATCTGCCGGATACATGGCGCAAGCAAACATGAAGTCATGCCAAACCATAATGCCAGCACGATCACAAGCATTTAGAAAGGACTCCGGCGCATACATGCCTCCACCCCAAATCCTGACAATATTGAAATTGGCAGCTTGCATTTGAGGCACAAGCGCTGCAAAAGCTGCATCGAGCTCAGGACCGCTGAAAATTCCGGGTGGTATCACATTGGCTCCTTTAGCAAAAATTGGTCGCCCATTGATTTCAAAAGTAAACGAAGTACCCCATTCGTCTTTTTGCTGTAAAACCTTGGCCTGACGAATGCCAAATTCAAACGGATGCGCTAAAACCAACTCATTGGCCTCATTAAAAACAAGTAGTGTGTCCTGGTACAAATGCGCAGTTCCCTGCCCCACCGGCCACCACAATTTTGGTTGATCAATGAAAACAACTTGATTGAATTGTTCATTGGCCTGAAATTGAAAAGTTTTAAAATATTGACTCTGAGCTTTAAAAGCACCCTTACTCAATGCAGAATTCAACTCAAACTTCAATTGCAACTGCGCACTTGAATCTGTCAATGCTAGCGTATTGACCAACAAATAATCTATAGTTGCCTTTGCTTTTACGTCAATTGAAATCGGATAAGCAAAACCTAAAGTATTGATTCTCGGTGCCCAATCCCAACCAAAATGATATTGAGGCTTGCGTGTGTAGGGTGCTACTTTTTCTTGACCGACATCATTTGGCGCAGGGTAAGTAAAACCATGTATCTTTTCGGCGTCATGATGGTAACAAACCGGAGCTTCCATAAGAATTTCTAGCGTGTTATAACCACAAAGTAAATCGGCAACCTTGATTGGAATTTGATAATGCACAAAGAAATTGTCTGTGGAAGCCAACAATTTACCATTCAAATAAATTTGAGCATAGGTATCTAAATTTGGTATGTCTAAGCTTAACTCTTGAGCATTATAGAAGGTTTCATTCAGAAAAAATTGCGTTTTAAAATGCCACTGCTCCTCTTCAACCCATTGAAACAACGCTTCGTTTTCTCCATAAAAAGGATCAGGTAATTCTTTGGTTTTGATCAAAAACTCCTGAACAGACCCACGAACTCCGAAGGGAATCCACTCCTTTTTGAGCGGATGAAAAACATCCCAATTGAGCACCATTTGAGCGTTGGTGGAAACTCCAAAAAACAATAAAAAAGAAAAAAGAAGTAAGTACTTCATGTTACCAGTTGCGGTCAAACTTTGTGTCAATAAGTTTGGTCTCTGTGTTGGTGCGTAATGCAAAATTGAAGCCCGCATAAATGGCATAGCCACCATAATTGCCGTCTTTGTCAATAGCAATAAAACCACATTGCAAGCCGGTGAGGTCTTTGTTTTTGCGAATGATACGCATGCAAACTTCTTTACAAGCTGCTTCTGGGCTTAGGCCTTGACGCATGAGTTCAACAACTGAATGGCTACCCGCTACCCTAACAATAGCTTCGCCTAAACCTGTTGCCGTTGCGGCGCCAACTTCTTCATCAACGAATAAACCTGCACCAATTATAGGTGAATCTCCGACTCGGCCATGCATTTTATAAGCCCAGCCACTGGTTGTGCAGGCACCCGCAAGCTGACCTTTTGCATCCATGGCAATCATGCCAATGGTGTCGTGATTTTCGTGATTGATTTCAGGTTTTTTGAAAAGGTCCTTGTTTTCTTCGCGCCACTTTTCATAATCCTTCTGAACTTCGGGAATGGGCATTTGTGCCGTTTCAAAACCGAGCTCTAAAGCATATTTTTTGGCGCCCTCACCCACAAGCATGACGTGTTGTGTGCGTTCCATGACAGCCCGCGCTACATTAATTGGATGGGCAATTCCTTCCAAAAATGCCACTGAGCCACAACGCGAATCTCCGGACATAATACAAGCATCAAGCGTTACGTGCCCATCGCGATCTGGTCTTCCACCGATTCCAACGCTACGGTTTGTTAAGTCTGCTTCTGTAACCATTACTCCTTTTTCAACCGCGTCTAGGGCTGAGCCGCCTTCAGACAAAACTTTCCAAGCACCTTCATTGGCTGCTAAGCCGTGTTCCCAAGTTGAAAGTACAATTGGGCCCTTCGCTTTTCCTGAAAAGGAGTATGAAAGTGTTTGACTCGCTTTTGGTCGGTCAAATACGCTGAGTGCACTGAGCACGGCTCCAATGCGGATAAACTGTCTTCTTTTCATGTTTAGCGATTTTTAAGCTCGGCTGCCAACCAACGTTGAAATGCGGAAGCGTTCTGAATGTGTTCTGCACCTGAGGCTGTAAAATTGTGTGTTCCGGAATAATCTGGCTTGGCACACATAAAAATATAATTGTGTTGTGTCGCGTTTAATACTGCATCGACCACGCCAACTGGTGGCAAGTAAATGGGCCCTGGAGGAAGTCCTTGAATTTTGTAAGTGTTGTAGGGGCAGTCAACATCTCTGTGAACCGCTAATAAACGCTGTACTCCTTTGAGTTGGTCTCCCCAACAGAACTTAAAGGTTGGGTCTGATTGCAGTTTAATACCTTGCTTGATTCTATTCAGATAAAGGCCCGCAATAATTGGCCATTCTTGTGCATTTTTAGATTGCTCCGAATAGACAATACTTGCCAATGTTACCGCTTCGCTTGGAGCTGTCAAGCCAACTTTCTTGAGTTTTGCCAAACGCTCAGCCGTCCAGAAGTTCTTGAACTCTTTGGCCATCTGCTCGATGAACGCTTGCGGTTTTTGATCCCAATACATTTCATAAGTATTTGGAATAAAAAGAGCCGGAACTTGCTCGTAGGTAAAACCTAAGCGGTTCAATTCATTGGCATCTTGAAAAGCAGCCATAAATGCAGCGCTATCAGACTCGAGTTGTTGTTGTAATTTACCTGCGAGGTCATTGAGCGAGCGGCAATTTTCGAAACTAACTTTTACCGTTTGTTCTGCATTCCCGTTATGATTGCTATTCATTTTAAAACCATTCCAGATGTGTCTTAAGGCTGTTCCTGGTTCAATGATGTACTTTCCTGGCGCAATATTAAGCGGAGTCATGGCTTTGTTTTCACCTACGAGTTCAAATGCAGCAATGTCATCAAGCACACCTTTTTCTTTAAGTAAAGTCGCAATTGCCTCGATATTGAGTGCCTCCACTTTTGAAGGAATAAAAATAGTTACTGAGCTTGTATTCGTTGACTTCTGGAAGGCTGCATAGTAATAACGAAGCTTTGGAAAAAGCAAAGCAAAAAGGCCAACGGCAACAAGGCCTGTAATTAGAATTAATTTTTGTTTTCTAGACATAATTGATAAGTAAGTTCATCAAAATATTGGTTTTTGAAACGCAACCAATTGGTACGCGTACCCGCATGCAAAAAGCCTGCTTTTTCAAAAAGCGCAACACTGGCTTGGTTATCGCCATGAATTTGGCAATATAGGTTGCGGAGTTCTAAAATTTCTTGACAATATTGAACAAGAAGGGAAAGCGCTTCAGTAGCGATGCCTTTTCCTTTATCTTGATCTTCGGCAATTAAAATACCTACTGCTGCATAACCGTGCTTGAAATTGACATCGTAAAGGTCAATGACGCCCACAGCACGTTTGTCTTGTTGGGTCATAATGACCAAACGCAATTGCCCAGATTTACGCAAATCAGATTGCTGCTCAATGAGCTGAATGATGTCGAACATGGAAAAAGGCACCTCGGTATTGGAGACTTTCCAGTTTTTTGGATTGTTTTCCCAAAGAAAAACCTGGCCTGCGTCGTCTTTTTCCACGGCCCTTAAATAGATGTGCTTACCTACTAGGCTCATAAGTACCGTAAAAAATAAATTGTGCAGGGCCCGTCAGATAAACTTCGGTAAAGGAGCCGTCAGGTTGGGTTTGCCATTGAACCTGAAGTTGGCCACCTTTGGTTTGTACCTTGACGCTTCCAGCTGAAATATTTTGCAATTGCGCATATACCAAGGCCGCGGCAGTTACACCTGTTCCACAAGAAAGTGTTTCGGCCTCAACACCTCGCTCATAGGTAGCCACGCGAAGACCATCTTCGAGCAGCGACATTAAATTCACGTTAATGCCCTGCTCTTTATAAGTGTCATTGTAACGAATCTGTTTACCTAATTGCGCTACATGCGCACTTGAATGGTCGTTATCCAAACATATATAATGCGGAGAACCTGTATTTAATTCGAAGTCTTGACCGCGCTTCTCAATAGGGCTAACATCTGACATCTTGAGTTTAACTTCCTCCTGACAAATGGCTGCTTCATGCAGACCATCAATGGCCATAAAAGAAGTGTTTGCCGATTTTAATTTCCCTAATGCTGCTGCAAAAGCAACCGCACAGCGTGCACCATTGCCACAAAAGGACTGCGTGCCATCTGCATTATAATAGATCACTTCAAAATCAGAACTAGAATGCTGGGCTAATAAAATGAGGCCGTCTGCACCGATGCCAAACTTGCGATCACAAGCCAATTGGATGTCAGGAATTGACAAATTGTCATATTGACCATCGAAGTTATCGAGCATGATAAAATCGTTTCCGGTACCCTGATATTTGCTAAAGCTTAGTTTCATTGAGGAAGAACAAAAATATTCAATTAATCCTTATAAATTCTTAACAAAATTTAACATTTTCTGAGCAATTTTTGGAACATTCTTTGCGTTTAGCTCAAACGAATTTAAAAACTGACAACATGACAATACTCAACACCTTAAAACTATTCGGAATGGGTATCCTAGGCGGAACCCTCCCACTCGCTACTTATGTCATTATCCAACACAATGCGACTAACCTCTCTGATCAAGTCATAGACGGCAACAGAAACGCCATTCACCAAGTGGATTTCAACGGTGTGCCTAGTGGCCTTGACTTTACTTCTGCCGCAGAAAACACAGTACACTCCGTAGTGCACATCACCACAAAGGTGGTGCAAACAACATTTCAACGCGATCCTTTTCAAGAGTTCTTCTATGGCCCTGGTGCTGGCGGCCGTGAATTCAAACAATATGGCGCTGGTGCTGGCTCGGGCGTCATCGTATCTTCACAGGGTTACATCGTGACCAACAACCACGTCATTGAAAATGCAAGCGAAATTCAAGTGGTCCTTAATGACAACTCAAAATACGATGCAAAAGTCATTGGCGCTGACCCTTCTACTGATATTGCCGTATTAAAAATCGAAGGTCAAAATTTCCCTGCTATTCCGATCGGAAATTCAGACGAACTTAAAATCGGAGAATGGGTGTTAGCAGTTGGCAACCCATTCAACCTGACCTCTACTGTTACTGCGGGTATCGTTTCTGCCAAAGCAAGAAACATCAATTTACTTTCTGAGCGCAGTGCACAAGATGTGGTACCTATTGAGTCGTTTATCCAAACCGACGCAGCAGTTAACCCAGGTAACAGTGGGGGTGCATTAGTCAATACGCGCGGCGAACTTATTGGGATCAATACTGCCATTGCTTCCCAGACCGGATCCTATGCCGGCTACTCATTTGCAGTTCCGATCAATTTAGTTGACAAAGTCATGCGCGACCTCATCGATTTTGGTATTGTACAACGCGGCTTTTTAGGGGTACAAATTGCAGATGTCACCCAAGAAGTCAAAGAGAAAAACAAACTACCAGACCTCAAAGGAGTCTTTTTAGCAAAAGTGACTGAAGGCGGATCAGCAGATAAAGCAGGCCTCAAAGATGGGGATGTCATTTTAAAAATTGGCAGCAAAGAAGTGAATTCAGTAGCCTCCCTCCAAGAAGAAATTGGCAAACGCAGACCTGGAGACAAGGTAAGTTTAACAGTGCGTCAAAAAGATGGAGACATCATTTCAAAAGAACTGGTGTTGCGCAACAAAGATGGCGATACCGAACTCATGAGTAAAGAAGAAATTAGTAAAAACTATGCCCTTGGTGCAACCTTCATTGAACTCACCGATAAAGAAAAGAAAGAACTGAATATTTCTTATGGTGTCAAGATCAAAAGCATCACAACCGGTAAACTCAAATCAATTGGTTTACAAGAGGGCATCATCATCACTAAAGTCAATAACGAACCTATAGAAACAGTTGTAGAACTCACAGAAAAACTAAGCGGCGTCAATCGTGGCATCTTACTAGAAATCATGGATGAGACCGGTAAACGCGACTACCGAGGCTTTGGTTTATAAAGACCAAAGCCTCCTTTTAGGCATCGTTGAAAAAGTTAAGAACTCGTTAATAACTCCATGAAAAAAGCGAGTTTCAGATTTTTTTAAACCTTTTTTTCGGTGTTACTTTGCCTAACAAGCAGAAGTCAACTTTACTTAGCAAAACACAGATAAGATAAGCGCATGAGACAGCTAAAAATTACTAAATCCATTACAAACAGAGAAAGTCAATCTCTGGACAAATACTTACAAGATATCGGTCGTGAAGAACTCATTACTGCCGAAGAAGAAGTAGAATTAGCTCGCCGCATCAAAGCCGGTGATCAAAAAGCACTAGAAAAATTAACACGCGCCAATTTGCGTTTTGTGGTTTCAGTAGCCAAGCAATACCAAAATCAAGGCCTTACCCTTCCTGACCTCATCAACGAAGGAAACCTTGGTCTAATTAAAGCAGCTCAGAAATTTGACGAAACCCGTGGTTTTAAATTCATCTCATACGCCGTTTGGTGGATCCGTCAGTCTATCTTGCAAGCTTTAGCTGAGCAAGCACGTATTGTACGTCTTCCTTTGAACCAAGTTGGTTCTTTGAACAAAATCAACAAGGCATTTTCTCGCCTAGAGCAAGAATTTGAGCGTCCGCCAAGTGCAGAAGAATTAGCAGAAGCACTCGAAGTTCCTGAAGATAAAATTAAAGAGAGTTTAAATGTGTCTGGTCGTCACGTATCTATGGACGCGCCACTCACAACCAACGACGACGGTGGTACACTCATGGATGTCATGGCCAACCACGACTCTCCAAAAACAGACCACTCTTTAATGGCTGAGTCTTTGCAAAAAGAAATAGAAAGATCTTTAAGCACACTCACCGACAAAGAACGCGAAATCATTCGTCTTTTCTTCGGCATCGGCATGAATCACGGTCTTACCCTTGAAGAAATCGGAGCCAAGTTCAACCTCACCCGTGAGCGTGTACGCCAAATCAAAGAGAAGGCCATCCGCAGGTTGCGACACACCTCTCGAAACAAATTGCTCAAGTCATACTTAGGCTAATAACTTGAAGGCTACCTACATGTGAGGTAGCCTTTTTTATTGCCTTACCCTTTTTATTATCAATCATCAATCAACAACAACATGGAAACCAAAGACGGTTATGAAAAAGAGCTCAATTTGCATATTGAGCGAGAAAGAGCAGCTGTTAAATTGCAAAGCAAAGTCGGTGAATTGCTTTATGACAAAGGCATCGAGCTTGTACTTTTCCGCAATCATTTAACAGACACCACCATTTCTGAAATCCTAAATTTGCACGAATATGCAAAGAAGGTTGTCAATAAACCTATTGACGTTTTTACCACAGCAGCCTTAGCTGAAACCCTCATGACACTTGACATCCCGGCTTCTAAACTCGATATCGGTTTATTAGCAAGCGAATGGTTAGCTGGGCATACTGAGCAAAGTGGCATGGCGCGTTTTCTTATGGAGAAATTAGGGGGCATGCAAAGCCCACAAGCCATTGAACCAAGAGACGTCGTCCTTTATGGTTTTGGACGTATCGGGCGTTTGGCTGCACGTGAATTGATCAAGCAAGCTGGTAAAGGTCAACAATTGCGTTTGCGCGCCATCGTTACACGCGGTGCTTCAGATGCAGACATCATTAAACGCGCATCTCTTTTGCGCAATGACTCTGTGCATGGCGCATTCAAAGGTTCCGTTATCGAAGACCTTGAAAACAAGAGCCTCATCATTAACGGGCAAATCGTCCACATGATTGATGCTGCAAACCCTGAAGACATCGATTACACAGCATACGGCATCAACAATGCCCTGATCATTGACAACACAGGTGTTTTCACCAATCGCGAAGCACTTTCTAGACACCTTCAAGCCAAAGGAGTTGGCAAAGTATTACTCACTGCACCAGGTAAAGAAATTCCGAATGTGGTTTATGGCATCAACCAAGGAACACTCGATGTTGAAAACGAAAAAATCTTTTCAGCAGCATCTTGTACAACGAATGCCATCTCTCCAATTTTAAAGGTTGTAAACGATCATTTTGGCGTGATAAAAGGACACATTGAAACGGTTCATGCCTACACCAATGACCAAAACCTTCTGGACAACATGCACAAGAAACCACGTCGTGGCCGTTCAGCAGCCGTAAACATGGTCATCACTTCAACAGGTGCAGGTTCAGCGGTTACCAAAGTTATTCCGGAACTTAAGGACAAACTTACTGCTAATGCAGTGCGTGTCCCGACACCAAATGGTTCTTTGGCAATTTTGAGCTTGGAATTGAACAAAACTACCAACCTCGAACAAATCAATGCTGCCATTAAAGATGCCGCACTTCACGGAGAACTTGTGAATCAAATTTTCTACTCCTTTGACCCCGAGCTCGTTTCTTCGGATATCATCGGAAATACTTGTTGTTCTGTATTTGATTCAAATGCAAGTATTGTCTCTAATGACGGAAAAAATGTAGTTTTGTATGCGTGGTACGACAACGAGTTTGGATACACCAAACAAGTAATTCGTCTGGCCAAGTACATTACGCAAGTTAGAAGAGCGATATACTATTAATGAAAAAAAAGATCACCATTGCGATTGACGGTTTTGCTGCCTGCGGTAAAAGCACCCTTGCCAAAGACCTAGCAAAAGCATTAGGTTACACTTTTATAGACACCGGCGCGATGTATCGCGCCGTTGCTTTTTATTGCTTGGAGCATCAGCTCATCACTGAAAATGGGGAGTTTAAAGCCGAACAAATCACAGCAGCATTACCACTTATTTCCATAGCCTTGAGCCCGGATCAAAAAGTTTGGCTCAATCAAATAGATGTCACCGAAGAGATCCGTACACCAAAGGTGGCTAGCATTGTTTCAAAAATTGCGGCTATTAAAGCGGTCAGAATAAAACTGGTTGAGCAACAACAAGCCATGGGAAGTCAAGGCGGCATTGTAATGGACGGCCGAGATATTGCGTCTGTGGTATTTCCAAATGCAGAATTTAAACTGTTTGTACTTGCTTCTGACGAAGTCAGGACACAAAGACGCCTAGCCGAACTCAGGGCAAAAGGTGAAACCATGAATGAAGCCGAAGTGTTGGCCAATTTAAAATCAAGAGACCTTCAAGATAGCACGCGCGAGGAAAGCCCCTTGATTCAGGTGCCAGATGCTATAGTACTAGATACTTCAGCACATACGCGCGAAACTCAGTTGGAATGGGCTTTAGATATAGCCAATCAGCTACTCGAGGAAAAATAATTATTGATACCCTATTAAGGCAAAAACTGAGAAAGAAGACAACCAGTGGTCAATGTCGTAGTTGCCTTTGCCAATGCTTTCTTGTGCGTAATCCCACATGTCATTCATGCTTTTTACCCAAAGCGCCTTAGTGTTTTCATCTAGGGTTCCAGCCGGCAAACTCGTGAGCATCCCATTCAAGCACCAGATTCTATTCAGGTGGTAACCATCCCAATGTGACTCATAGCCGTCGTGCTTGTCTGTTTTCTTAATTTGTAAATCTTTGGCAACACTACTGGCATCAAGTAAGCCCGGTGCAAAGATTTTGAGCCATTTTACGTATGCTTCAGGCTCATATACCTTACGCATCAGGTCTGTGACCAACAAAGATGCTGACATGAAATCATATTCGAAAGGCTCGGCGCGCAACGGCGCTTTGGTCATGCTGCCAAAATATTTTTTACTCGCTTTCAAGACGACTTTTAACAAGTCTGCATCACCAAAAGAACGCGCATAATCCAAGGAGAAAGACAAGTTCAGTGCAGGTGCGTCATGGCTTCCAGACAAATTTACTTCTTTGATATCTTTCCAAATAACTTGAGAAGCAGCGGCGCACAGTTTATGCAAAGGTGCTAAGTTTTGTAACCAGCGCTGTGCATCTGGATCATCCCAAGAATTCAATTCTGTGGCCACCTTAAGCAACCATCCTTGCCCATAGGGAAATTCAAAAACGTACTGTTCTTTGTTGTTTTGAAAATATAAAAATTCGCGTTGGATATTCTCCTCAGTGAAACTTTCGTTTAATTTTTCACGAATGGCGGCCGCCTCCGGAATCTGTGGATACGTTTTGAGCAATTTGACAAGTGCCCAATGGTTGTGTACGGCACTGTGCCAATCATAGCAACCATAAAATGCAGGCCAAAGATCTTGTGGTGTTTGGGTATCACCTGGCTCTCTTAAAACATTGTAAAAATAATGCGGACTTGGTTTTTTGGTACAATCGAGAGAAAGCTGTGCAAAATAAGAGGCACCAGCTTCAGAAAGCGTAAAACGGCCATCGGGCTGATTGGTAACTAAAGAAATACTTGCTGTTTGAGCAAGAACAAGATGGGCGCATAAAAGCACCGCTGACATGAAGGAAATTTTGAGCATGGGTAGTTGAGTTTAAGATTTAAGCGGCTTTTTAAAACCGTTTTTAAAGATGGATAAGGACTCAGTACCGATACCAACTATGGATATAATATTGAGTGGGAATTCTAATAATACGTGAGAAAAACTCAGGAAGAAAAGCAGGCTTAGACCCAAAGAGTAATCATAGGCATAAAACACACAAGCAGCCAACCAGGTAATGATGACCGCTAAAAAACGAACCTTAGGAACTTTGTGCCAACGGATGATTTCTGTTTTACTAAACCAATTGAGATAGTGGTATAAATAAGCAAATGCAATGAAGCGCATCAGCATGATACCGACTTCCGAATAATAAATTTGTGCATCCATTTCCTTTTTGGTTCTGGACTTCATCACAGATCTTGGCATCGGCTCAAAGCGATACTCATTGATGCTTTTAATGTATCTGCTAGAGGTATCAAAGAAATAAAGCAAGTGATCGTATTGAAATTGAGGCGCTAAATTCGAAATATTGATTGGCATCGGCTTGACTACAAAAGGTGCTCCTTTGATTTTTCTAATGGAGTCCACGTGCGCTTCAAATTTGGCTGAATCAATGATACCTTGCCCCACGAAGTATTTTTTATTTCCCTCCTTAGTAATAATATCGAGGTATTCTTTGTTGCTCAGCTTTTGCTCTTCGATGAGTTCAAAATGATCGAGAATCAGATAATTGGTGTTGTAAAAGCCATCGCCTTTGGCATAGTAGGCATCTTTACCAAACTTCGATAAAAAACCACCTTCTGATTTAACAGGGAGGGCAAATACTAAAATGACCGGAATTAAAACAAAACCCACCATTTGCCACATCCCAGATTTACTTCTGGTTTTGAGAGCGCCATAAAGCATAAATAAACCAGTAAACACATAAACGTGAATGAGTGTCGGAATTAGAGCTGTGAGTGCAAATACGGTAGTGCTTTCTGAATTTTCAGCAGCACGGTCAGGGCTTAACCAACCGCCCACAAAAAGATAGAGCAAGAAAATGGCACCTATTTTAATCCAAAGATTCTTGACCAACGCAAATAAAATAGAGGCAAACAGCGCAAACACCAAGAGCTTGTCAAAAAGGTTCATCTCAACGAAATAGTCATAGACATCTTTGCTGAAACCGAAGTCTTTGGCAAAAGCAGC
>JACCDS010358663.1_pt1 | contig 20962 bp, 16 predicted proteins | sample 7446441 | NCBI WGS metagenome assembly JACCDS01 (sample SAMN15323445, study PRJNA562643) | freshwater metagenome | isolation source: river surface water | place: USA:Blue River Watershed | collected 2017-08-17 | reverse complement strand
CCTGTGTATTGGCATTCACTGTTTGCTTTCTCTTGTATATCCAAAAACCATAGCTGGCAATTAATACAAAATACAAGACAAATACTAGGTAATCATAGGTTTGCAATCCTTGTGACATAATCGTTGAGTTTGATTCTTAAAAATAAGGGTTAAAAAGGAATTATCATAGAATTCGTCAGAAAAGCTGATTAAGATTATCATTAGTTATAAAACCTTATTAGTAATTTTATAGAGAAAGAAATTATTATGAATAAACATTTTGACCGTTTCAAGAAAATTATCACTAACCCAATTCAATTTAAATTCTTTTTATTGAGTAAGCTACCAGCTGCATTTTTTGCTGGACTTTCCATACATGAATTTACTGAAGCCAAATCTGTGGTTCGCGTAAAACATAACTGGTGGACACAAAATCCGTTTAGGTCAATGTATTTTGCTGTGGAAGCAATGGCGGCGGAAATGGCAAGTGGAATGCTAGTGTTTGGACAAGTATATAAAAGACAGCCTGCCATTAGTATGTTGGTTGTGAAAATGGAAGTGGAATTTATAAAAAAAGCTACTGGAGTTATTTTATTTACTTGCAAAGAGGGGCAAAAAATTCAAGAACAAATCAATCAGTCCATTCAAGATGGTGAAGCAAAAACTTTTATTTGTACTTCTACTGGCAAGAATGAACTAAACGAAACAGTTGCTATCTTTAATATTACCTGGAGTGTGAAAGCAAAAAAATAAAATGAATACAAATACTTATATCATTTATCAGCCTATTATTCATTATCAAGACAGTCCAGAGTATTTAATTCAACAAACTATTGATCTTGGGTTGGGAAAACTTTCTGATACCGGAGCACTTTGTGTAAGTACAGGAAAATTCACAGGAAGAAGTCCAGAGAATAAGTATTTTGTTAAAGATGAAATAACCGCTACAACCATTGACTGGGGTGGTTTTAATCACCCTATCGAGGAATCCCTTTTTACTTCACTTAGAGAAAAAATTAAAAATCATTTAAATCAACAAAAAGAAATTTGGATAAGAGATGTGTTTGCTTGTGCAGATCCGGAATATCAAATTTCAATAAGAGTTTATACAGAACTCCCTTGGGCAGCTTTATTTGTAAACAATATGTTTATTGGCGTACCAGCAAATAAATTAGATACATTCAACGCAGAGTGGACCATTTTACATGCACCTAGTTTTTTAGCTGACCCAATTATAGATAAAACCAATGCAAGTAATTTTGCCATTATTTGTTTTAATAAAAAAGAAATTATCATTGGAGGTTCTGGCTATACAGGTGAAATTAAAAAAGGCGTATTCTCGATTTTAAATTATTTATTACCCCATCATCATCAGGTTTTGAGTATGCATTGCAGTGCTAATGTAGGAGAAGAGGGAGATACCGCTTTATTTTTTGGATTAAGCGGAACAGGTAAAACAACTTTAAGTGCAGATCCAAATAGAAAATTAATTGGTGATGACGAGCACGGCTGGAGTGACACTGCAGTATTTAATTTTGAAGGTGGATGTTATGCTAAAACCATCAAACTAAATAAAGAGAACGAACCAGATATTTTTGGAGCCATAAAAAAGGGAGCATTATTAGAGAATGTTCAATTTTTTCCCAACAGTAATCAGGTGAATTATGATGATGCAAGTATCACTGAAAATACAAGAGTAAGTTACCCAATTCATCATATTCATAATATTGCTATTCCAAGTGTAGCTTCTGCACCTAAAAATATTTTCTTTTTAACCTGCGACGCTTATGGTGTCTTACCTCCTATTAGTAAGCTCAATAGCGAGCAAGCAATGTATCAATTTATCAGTGGATATACTGCAAAAATTGCCGGGACCGAAGAAGGAATAAAAAGTCCAAAAGCCACTTTTAGTGCTTGTTTTGGTGCACCATTCATGCCACTTCACCCCAATGTATATGCCAATTTATTAGGCGATAAAATGCAAGCACAGCATTGTACCGTTTGGTTAATCAATACAGGATGGACCGGTGGTGCTTATGGAGTGGGTAATAGAATGTCTTTAAAAGATACTCGATTAATGATTCAAGCTGCACTAGACGGTAGTTTGAACAAAGGGGATTTTGAAAATTTTGAAGTGTTTAATTTTCAAGTGCCAACTCAAATTAATGGGATTGATCAAAAAATATTACAACCCAAAAATACATGGAAAGATCCCGCTTCCTATGATAAGGCACTGAAAGACTTAGCTCAATTATTTATCCATAATTTCAAGCAATTCGAATCAGGGGTAAGCAAAGTTATTAAAACAGCAGCACCCCTAGTTTAGCAGATAACTAATTGGATTTGATAATTCTTTGAATATTATTTACCTCGCTCTCTGTAATAAAGTATTCAAAAAATCTTTTGTCATCCACTTTTCTAACACTACTTATTAATAATATATCTGCTTGTGTAATAAATTGATACTTATCATTAATAGAATTAATTACATCACTTCTTACTTTTTTCTGTAATCCAATATTTTTATCTTTTATGCCCAAAACATGATTCATTTGATGAATCTCCACCTTGTTTCCTTTTTTATTTTCTTCTAATAATAATTCAATCAAATTCAACTCAACGCCTGCAAATGCTTGCTGTATAGAATCTGTCTTAAGCATTTTTAATTGAGCATTTTGCAATCTTGATTTAATTTTTCGCTTCACCAAAGCATAAGCAATAATAGCAAATGCCAATAAAATGACTATTCCAAATACTATATAATATGTAGTAAAATCAATCGTCCAAATGGGAAAATCTAACTCAGTAAAATCATTTATGTCTAATTGCCAAGTTTTAAATGTTTTTTCAGACACCTTATATATATAGATGACCCCTTGGTGATAAAAAATGGGCGTGTTTTGCGAGTTTCTTAAAAGAAATTGATTGATATCGGCTTGTTTGGATTTGTAAATTTTATTATTGATATAATTAAAATAATAAGCCTCATCATTGATTAGAAATAAATTTCCTGAATCTATCTTAAGACATAAATAATTGTCTTGTTGTAGAATTAGATTTTTACACTCTTTGGAAACATTACCCACATGTTCCCAATCTGCTTTTCCTATATCTAATACATAACTTTTAAAATCATATTCTCCATTCTTGTAAATTGGATCTTTTAAAAACCTTTTTTCAATTTTTTGAAAAGGCACGTACATTTTGCCCTCTTTTTTTGAATACCATTCGTAGCCTCCAGGAATTACTTCAATATTTGTTGGTACTATATCCCATTCTTTATCTACCCAATTATACCTTCTCAAATGACCTGTCTTTTGCCAGAATCCATAACCTCCATAATTATAAATATTACCCTTGTAGGCAAAATTGTAACAATCAATATTGTAGTTTAAATTATAGGTATGATCTATTTTGGTGAAAACCACCATGCTATCTTGGGGTTCACTCATTTTATATATAAAGCCAGTCTGAGACAAGAAAATATAAATCTGATTCCCTTCTTTGAAGACTTCTTCTGCATTATAACTTAAGGAACAATTTCCCAAGGGTAATATTCTAGTTGAATTATTCAATCGTATAGATCCATAAAAGCCTTCTAGCTGATTTATCTTTTCAAGTAATGGCGAATAGGGCACTTTATAGCTAGTATCACAAGGTATAAATTGAGCAAAAAGACTATTTGCAAACAGGATAATGCTTAAAACTATCAATAATTTCTTTTTCATATAAAATATTGTTAATCAGTTAATTAGATAGGAAAGTAACCAATATATTATGATTATTTATAACCCAAATATAAGAAATAACCTATAAAGGTTCCTAATTGGTAACTATTAACCTAATTAAATTTTTAGAATGATAATATTATTGCACCAGCTTTTGGGGGAAAGCTATGGATTATTAAGAGGGTCAAGCTTGCTTGGCCCTTTTTTGTGCCCGGATGGGTTACTTTTTAGTCTTTTAGGTATAAAGTGTACAATTAACACATTAACTATGATCGAGAAAAAATATTTCAAGACCAAAGACTATTGTAAAGTAAAGTTCAATTTAGAAGTAGAAGCTAAAAAAGTGGAAATTTTAGGTTTGAATGGAGAATGGAAAAAGGGCTTGGCTATGACCAAGAAAAAAGATGGCAGTTTTAGCATAGATGTAAATCTTCCCAAAGACTCTCAGCACGAGTTTAAATATCTAGTGGATAAGAAGAACTGGATCACTGACCCAGCTTCTGAAGCTACCCAAAATGTATTCGGAACCACGAATAGTGTTTTAAGTATATAATAAGAAAGATGACTGAAGCCTCCGATCACTCGGAGGCTTTTTGTTGCAAGCTTTAGCGCTACATTTGCGCTATGAAATGTCGAATTGCTATATTAAGCCTTGCCTTATGTATAACCACCCTTGGTTGGGGTCAACAAAAAGATAGCATTTCTCAAACTTTGGATCCGGTAATTGTTTCTGGGAATAAGCTCAACCAGTTGAGATCAGAAGCACCTATAGCTATATCCATTCTTTCTCCTAAAACCATTGAAGCCACAAAAGCATCAAGAGTTGATTACTTATTAAATAAAGTAAGTGGTGTTTACATGCCTACTATTGGAGGTGAACAACATATGATGAGTATTCGTCAACCCATCTCATTAAAAGGTTTGTATTTATACTTAGAAGACGGATTGCCCATTAGAACAAGTGGATTATTTAGTAGTAATGCATTGATTGAAATCAACACCAGTAATATTCATTCTATTGAAGTAATTAAAGGGCCTGCGTCTGCTCTGTATGGAGCTGAAGCTATTGGTGGTGTAATCAATATACTTTCAGAAAAGCCCACAATAAAAAAATCGAGTATCTCTAGTTTTATTAATTCTACAGGATTAAAGAAGATGGAGTTTAAATATCTTTTGCCAACTCATAAAGGCGGATGGAATATTAATGCTAGCTGGACCGATCAAAAAAATGGCATACTTGAATATTCTGATTTTAATAAGAACGCTTTAAGTATTCGCAAAGATTTTATTTTCAATAAAAAAATAAGTGGCTATCAGACTTTACAATACATAAATTATTATACGCAGATGATTGGGTCGGTTGATAGTATTCGATTTGTAAACAAAGATTTTAGTAGTTTACAAAGTTTTACATTTAGAAAAATTGATTTAATTAGATGGAGACAAAATTTTGAATACGCATTCAATCAACATTCAAAATGGTTAATGAATATTATGTATCGTGGAAATACAATGGATCAAAATCCTACCTACTCAATAGCGTCTACTAATATTCCCACTAAATTTAAAGGTCAAATTAATAGTAACCGTTTTGATGCATTGGTATTAGATCTACAAAATCAATACACCCTTCAAGCTATCCAAGCTAAATTTATATTGGGGGCATACGCAGACTTGACCAAGCAAGAATTACAAGCATCTTTTATTGATATTTATAAAAATCTATCCTTAAATAAATACACCAGCTATACCTTAAAGAAACCTGATTCTATTATTACAAATTACTCCACTAATATTTATAATAAAGCATTGTATGGCAATTTTATTGGTAAGATTGGAAATAGATTAAACTATAATGCTTCATTGAGATATGATCATTTTGAATATCAATACAATAATGCGCTAAGTTCAGGAACACCCTCATCCAATAATATTTTTACCAATTGGAGTCCTAAAATTGGTTTTACTTATAATAAACAATATGCCGGTGCCTATTTAAATTATAGTCAAGGTTTTGTGCCACCACAGATAACAGAGATATACAATGCTATAAGAGTTCCTTTTTTATTGCCTCAGTCTTTTGTGAATTATGAGATAGGTGGATGGTTAAAATTAAGAAAGCTTCAAGCAGAAATAAGTATTTACCAATTAAACGGGACCAATGAAATTGTTTCGGTTAGACAACCAGATGGAGTAAATCTAAATCAAAATACCGGAGCCACTACTCATTATGGTATTGAATATAAATTTGTTTACCCAATGAACGAATTGGTGGAATTAACATTGAATGCTACCAATGCTATTCATGAATATCGAAATACTATTTTAAAAGGGGTGGATATTAGTGGAAAACAAATGAGTGCGGCGCCTTCATTTTGGGGTAACGCACAAATTCAATTCAATTGGTCCAAAAACTTTAATAGTTCTTTAGAATGGCAACATCAATCTAGCTATTTTATGGATGAAGTTAATCAAACTACATATCCCGGATTTGATTTGGTAAATTTTAGAACCAACTACACCATAAAGAAGCATAGCTTTTGGTTACATATCTTAAATGCGACCAATACTTATTACTCCACTATGGCCACTAGAAACTTTAGTATAAAAGGAAATGCTGCGTACTCCTATTATATAGGGGAGCCACGCAGCATTGTTATTGGTTGGAAATATGATTTGTTCTAGTTCCCTCCTCTACTAATTCTAATTCCGCCCATTCCACCACCTCTTTGCATATCTTCCATGATCTTTTTCATGGCATCTTGGAATTGTGCTCTATTCATTTTATCACCTTTGGTAGGTTGTACTAATTCTTTTTTAGGAAATTTGGCAGACACTTCGGTAGCCATAATTACATTAGAACCATTATCTGTATCCACTTCTAAAATAGCGCCAGGTAAACCTGCATAATTATCTGGACCAACAGATACAGGTATATCTTCTGTATACCAAACCACCAATTCAACTTCCTTAGGCTTTGGAGCAGTTGTATCTTCTGCAGGTCTAGGACCATTACCAATACGCATACGCACTTGTTGAGGCGCAGCAACCATTGTAGTTGCTTTCTTGCACAAGTATTTTGCAATGGTTTTTGTCTCACCAGAGATCTTCCATTTATTTTGTTTTAATGAATCTACCACTAAAAATGTTTTCTCAAACATAGCTCTTGATTCATATTGCATTTGAGCATTAATATCAGTATAAGTTGAAGTTTCAGGCATTCTCATCATAAATCTAGGACCACCACCTCTATCACCACCATTATTCGCAAATGGATCTGGCGCTTCATCATCCACCACTGTTCTAAACAAGCTAGCTTGCTCTGTATACAATAATTCAAATTTATCTGTTCTAAATTCTGGAATTCTTGCTCTCATTTCTGGATCGGTAATAAAACGATGCATGTTAATTTTTCTTTCATAAGAAATTTTACCTTCTTTCATTTGAGCGATTGCCGAAATAGATACACTAGTAATCAGCAATAAAGAAAAAATGATTTTTTTCATGTGGGTTATTTATAATTATTAAAGATATATATTATATTAATTCATTCTCATCGTCATTACTCTCGGTCCACCTCCAGAACCTAATCCAGATTTTTGTAAACTATAAGTAAATCCAATTAAGAAATATTGATTAATTACATTGTAAGACTGGTCTACAATTTGGTTTTGAGATACATTTCTTGAAATGCCTACATTTTTATTCAATAAATCAAATGCACTCAATTTTAATTCAGCTCTTTTATTCTTTAAGAAAAATTTAGATAAACTGGCATTCCAAATAGGTACTGCAGTATTAAATCCTGGTGCTCTTCCCTCATTAATTGTATAGTTCATTGATTGGTTTAATACAAAGCCCCATGGTAAGTAATTGGTTAGGTCTGCGCCATATATTCTAGAAACATAATTAGTATTCAAAGCCGAATTCACTTGGTTTTTGGTGATATTATAATTATGCCTAGCAGATATATTCAAGTCCATTATTTCATCTAAAGAATAAGTATAGTTCAAGCTTGGTCCTATAGATTTTATAATAGTTGTATTCAAAGTGCCATTTACATAGTTCACATTATTATTATAACCACCATTTAATCCAAAATTGAATCTTGAATATAATTTCTTCACACCAAATCCATAGTTTACACTACCATTAATACGATACACCCCATTCACATTCACAGGCTTTGACAAGGTTTGTCTTGTAGGCAAAATACTATCATAGTTCACAATAGAATTATTAGCAATTTGCGCATTCAACAAAGCAAAGAAATTTCTTTGTGCCAAAATCTTGGTAGAGAAGAATCTTAGATTAATATTATGATTGTAGGTTCTTTTTAGATTTGGATTACCAATAGTTTGGTTATTAATATTGGATTGATCCAATACTGGCTGCAATTGTGTTAGTGAAGGCTGATTGGTTGAAGTTCGATAGTTGAAATTGAAGTTCTGGGTTTGTGAAAAATTATATTGGAAATTAGCAGATGGCAATACATCTTTAAACTCCTGTTTAATTTTTGTATTAACACTTGTATTAATACCATTCAGCATTGCATTTTGCAAAGAGAATCCAGTAGAAAAATTATATTTTTTTTGATTCAATCTATAATTCATTCCACCACCTGCATAAGTGTATTCACTACTAAATTCATTAGTCAATCTATTATTCAATAAATCATATTGATTATTACCTGCATTTTTATCAAATACCTTTCTGCTAGTAGAGCTGTTGCTTCTATTTAAATAAGCATTAAACTCCAATAAGGATTTTTTAGAAATAGGTTCTGTATACACTACATTAGCAGAATAAGATTGGGTTAAATTTTTACGCTTGTTTTGTTGATCTAGAATGGAATCTTTTGTTAAGACACCGAAATTATAAAACAACTGATCGGTGAATTGACTACCATTTGATAATGACTCATTATACCCTTGCGTAATAGTAGAAGAAATGGTTCTGCCCTTTTTAGCAAAACGCTTTCTTAACAATAAAGTATTGGCAAAATTAGTTGCATCGGTTACACTTGAAGATTTCGTCAATGTTCCATTAGTAGGTGTTCCATCTGGCAAGAAAGTGCTAGTAGATGATTCACTATTAGAAGTATTGTGCTGTACAGATACGCTTGGCGTATATTTAAATGAGAATGTCTCAGAAACCTTATTATCTATAGTAGCATTAAATCTTTGTTGTTGATTTCTTGAATCAGAAACAGAATTACTTGTTCTATTAAAATTGTTTCCTGGAATTAAGTTTTGCGTAAAAGAATTACTAGTGTTATATCGAGACACATCACTGCCATTTGCATTGGCATTGAAATCCATTTTTTTATCGTTCAATAAATTAGAATAATTACCTCCTAAAGAAAAGGTTTCTGCAACACCTCTTGAGTTAGCGTCTGTTCCGCCATCCCCTCCAGAGAAATTAATGGTTACTCCACCACCGCCTCTGCCTCCACCACCACCTGAAAAGTTTCCAATATCTCCCATCGAGAAATTTTGTTTGTTCACATTATTCGCTGTGGCAATCACTGAAAATTGTTCATCATTATTAATTCTATTCACATTTCCCTGACCATCAAATCTACCAGGTGTACCAAATCCAGATCCTACTTTTCCAAATGTTGATTGCTTACGATCTTTTTTTGTCTTAATATTAATACCCGTATCATCATCACCATCAGCAATAGCTGTAAACATGGCTTGATCAGATTTTCTATCATAAATCTGAATTTTATCAACCGCATCTGCTGCTAAATTTCTTGTAGCCATTTTAGGATCGCCTGTAAAAAATTCTTTACCATTCACATATACTTTACTTACAGATTTTCCATTCACGGTGATGCTTCCAGATTTGTCTACTTCGATACCTGGCATTTTCTTTAACATATCTTCCACCACCGCATTGGGTTGGGTTTTAAAATTCTCAGAATTAAACTCGATTGAATCTCCATTGATCACCACCGGCGGTCTTCTAGCAGTTACCATAACTGCAGACATGGTAGCTGTATTTTGCAAATAGATATTACCTAATGATAATACTTGTGTAGTTCCAGCTTTAACTGCCAACCAGGTAAACTGATAGCCAACATAAGATATGGAGATCAGATATTTTCCAGCTGGGACATTCTTGATTTGGAAAAAACCTGCGTCATTGGCTCTAGTAAAACTGATTAAAGAGGAATCTTTAGCGTTTGCTAAAGAGATGGTTGCATAGTTCAATGGCTTCTTAATAGTACTATCCATCACGGTTCCCTCAATGGTTATATTTTGGGCTTTTGAAGTATAACTAATTGATAATAAAATTGTTAAGATAAAACCGAAGGCTAATTTGCTTATTTTCATGTCGTTTAATACGATTTATTTCGTAAATATAATTTGATGCACGCTAATATCCAAAAATATAGGCGTTAACTAGTGTTTTTTGGATGAACGGCTAAAGATTAGACCTTATTGTTCAAGTATGGTTTAATGATTATTTAGTAAGTTTAAAGAACAAAACGATTGTTATGCAAAATTCAAGAAGAAAATTCCTTCAAAATGTAGGTATTGCTATTGCCGGTCTTAGCTTACAACCTAAAGTGTTATGGTCTAAAGAGAATATTGTAGCCAAAAAGAAAATGTTGATTGGTATACAATTATACTCTGTGAGAGAAGATATGTATAAAAACCCATTGAGCACTTTAACCGCATTGTCTAAAATGGGTTACCAACATGTAGAACATGCTAATTATGTGAATGGAAAATTCTACGGATACCAAGCCACTGAATTTAAAAAAGTACTAACCGGATTAGGATTGAGCATGCCTAGTGGCCATACAGTAATGAACCCAACTCATTGGGATGCTGCAAAGAAAGATTTTACAGCTGTTTGGAAAAAAACAGTCGAAGATGCTGCCATCATGGGACAAGAATATGTAATTAGTCCTTGGATGGATGAAAAAGCAAGAAGTTCTTATGATGGTTTAATGAAACAATTGGAACAATTTAATAAATGTGGTGAATTGTGTAAAAAACATGGGATGAAGTTTGGTTATCATAACCACAATTTTGAATTCACTGAAAAAGTGAATGGAGAAATAATCTATGATTTAATTTTAAAACATACTGATCCAGATAAAGTAATGCAACAATTAGATTTTGGAAATATGTATGGAGCTGGAGCAAGAGGGCAAGATTGGATTAAAAAATATCCTGGTCGTTTTGCTTCTTTGCATGTTAAAGATGAGATCAAAGTAGAGAAAGGAGAAATGAATGACGGATATGACAGTACAACACTAGGTGATGGTGTAGTAGATCCAAAGGCAGTTAGTTTATTAGCAAAAGAGATTGGTGGCGCACATCATTTTATCATCGAACAAGAGTCTTATCAAAACCTTACACCATTGGAAGCGGCGAAAGTTGATTTAGAAAGAATGAAAACTTGGAATATTTAATATGAATAAAAAAATATCGATGACAGTATTAACAGCATTTATTTTTATAAATGCTGTTTTTGCTCAAGGACCCTCAAGCTCTGAAAAAGCAAGATGGGAAAAGCATGCTAAGCAAACAAAAATAATTAGAGATGAGTGGGGTATCCCACATATCTATGGAAAAACAGATGCAGATGCTGTATTTGGATTGATGTATGCGCAGTGTGAAGAAAATTTTCCTCAGATAGAAAAAAATTTTTTGGAAATGCTGGGGCGACAAGCCGAAATGGAAGGAACAAAAAAATTGTATGATGATTTAATGATGCAGTTAATTCAGGATAGTGCAGAAGCAGTAAAAGATTTCAATACGAGTCCCGAATGGTTAAAACAATTATTGATCGCTCATGCTGATGGCATTAATTACTTTCTGTATAAACATTCAGAGGTGCAACCTAAGGTAATAAAGCAATTTAAACCATGGTATCATTTAATGTGGACTGATGGAAGTGTATCGCCTACAAGATCTGCAGGCATTCGCGCCAATGATGTGGCTAATTTTTATGGAGCAAGTGCTAAGGAAATTGCAGCCATTGAAAAAAAATTACCCTTTGAGATGGAAGAATCTACTTTAAAAGGATCTAATGGATTTGCCATTGCACCTAAGCATAGTAAAAATGGTAATGCATTATTATATATTAATCCACATGTACCTTTTTACTTTAGATCTGAAATGCACATGAACAGTGAAGAAGGATTAAATGTATATGGTGCAGTTACTTGGGGACAGATGTTTATCTATCAGGGATTTAATGAACATTGCGGTTGGATGCATACCAGTAGTTATGCAGATGTAGCAGATGTGTATGAAGAAAAAATAAAGCATACAAATGATGGATTATATTATGAGTTCGAAAAAGAAGATAAAAAAATCAAGTCTAGAAATATTACCTTAAAATATCTAGACAATGGTATTATCAGAACAAAAGCTTTTGAAACTTTTTCAACTCATCATGGACCCATCATGGCAAGTAAGAACAATCAATGGTTAAGCTTGCAAGAAAACAATAGATCAAAAGATGCTTTGATAGAATGCTGGATAAGAACAAAAGCAAAAAATATAGACGATTATAAAAAAGCATTATCTCTTTTATCTAATAATAGTAATAACACAGTGTATGCAGATACTCAAGGCAATATTGCATACTGGCACGGTAATTTTATGCCGAAAAGAAATCCCAATTATGATTACACCAGACCTGTTGATGGAAGTATAAAAGCAACCGATTGGCAAGACATTCATCCATTAGAAGAAACTGTGTTTAGTATTAATCCTTCCAACGGATGGTTACAAAATTGCAATGCTACACCTTTTACGGTTGCGGGAGCGTTTAGTCCTAAAGCATCTAATTATCCAGCCTATATGGCACCTGATGGTGAAAACGGGAGAGGAATCAATGCAGTTAGATTATTAAGCAAAATAGATAAACTTAGTTTGGATGAATTAATTCAATTAGGCTACAATAAATACTTAAGTGCTTTTGATATTTTATTGCCATCCTTTTTAGAGTACTCAAAAACTATTACGCTTACTCCAAGTCAATCAAAAGCGATTAATTATTTATCAAGTTGGGATAAAAACGCAGATAAAAATTCAATTGCAACAAGCATAGCTATTGAATGGGCAACACAATGGGCTGCACAAATTCCTCCACCTGCTACTGAAGAAGAAGGTACTCAGTTGATCAATAAATATCATCGCATGGTTAATGAAGTACCCAATGAAAAAAAATTATCCCTATTGGATGCTAGTTTAGCTCAATTAGAAAAAGTATATGGAAAATGGGAACTGCCATGGGGGGAAATCAATAGATACCAAAGAGTTGGACCCGAAGGTAAATTCAATGATCAAGAAGCAAGTATCGCCGTTGCTCAAACTTCTTCTAAATGGGGACAATTGCCTTCATTCGAAAGCAAAAGAATGGAGGGTACTTCAAAAAGATATGGTTTCTCTGGCAATAGCTTTGTTGCTGCAGTAAGCTTTGGCAAAAAGGTTGAAGCAAAAACCATTATTACAGGTGGGCAATCTAGATTTGCTAATAATATTCACTTTACAGATCAAGCGCAACAATATATTGATGGTAATTTTAAAACCATCCACTTTTACAAAGAAGATGTTTTAAGGCATGCCGTAACATCATACAATCCTGGATTAGATAAATAATGCTGGTAGAGCTTGGTGAGCATAGCAATCTTCACCAAGCCCGCCACATTGGTTACGCCTAATTTTTGCATCAACCTGGTTCTGTGCCCTTCTATAGTTCGCTTGCTACAAAAAAGCTCTTGAGCAATTTGCTTACTTGATGCCTCTTCACAAACCCTTATTAATATATATTTATCGTATGGGTCTAAAGCATACACTTCCTCTATCTGTTTAATCTTATCTACTTGATAAACAAGGTTATATACTCTATTAGCTAATTGATCACAGAAGAAAATTTTATGTTTAAACGCCATATCCATGGCCTTTAAATAGGCTTGCTCTGAAACATTTCTGGTAACCATAACTGAAACCCCAGAATCAATCAACTTAAATAATTGCAGATCATCTTCGTCATTGATAATTACCATAACTGGGTGATCATCCTGAAGGGATTTAAAATATAATAAACTTGCTTCATCGTTGAAATTCAACAGAGCGCTATCAATAATCAATAAACTTTGGGGATATTGGGAGGCCCAGTAACCAATCTCTTTGAGGTCTTGTATCATACAATAGGTCTCAAACATAGATTGTTCTCTTAAGATACTATAACTTCCTAAAGCGTATAGTTGTTGCTGATCGCAAATAATAACATGTTGATACATATAGTTGTTTCATCTAGTGAACAGTAAAGCAACTATTGAATAGTCATTACTAGAGCAATTGGTCCTTTTTTTATATTAATGGAGCTATAAAATAAGTTGTTTGCCCCTAATAAAATAGGGTCTATTAATAGAATGAATTCATAATATATTTTATAACTTCATAGCAACTATAACCAACCTTATCATACTGCATTGAGCGATCTTCGTCATTTATTTTATCCTTTTGTTCCCATAGGACATTTGAAAGTTTGGGTATTGGCACCTTCCATTAATAATCCAGATCCCAATTTGGCTTACTACTATGATTTTAGTCAGAGTATTGAAGAGTACACAAGAGTTTTTAATGAATTAGAAATTTCATGGAAATGGCAGCCAGTTACTTTAGAAGACTATAAAAAAATTATTCAAGAAATTGCTGGCGAAAGAGATAAGGGAATCATTTTCCCTATTGTGTTAAATCTTTGTGATGGAGATGAAATCAATGGAGCACCAGGTGTTTCTGTGATCAAAGCTTTAGAAGCTAGGAAAATTATTTACACAGGGGCTACTGATGATTTTTATGAAATCACTACTTCTAAAATACCCATGAAAAAAGCTTTTGATGAAGCTGGTGTTCCAACACCCAAGTGGGCTGCTATAAAAGATAAAAATTATAACGCTGAAGAAGTATTACAAACATTAGGCAATCCTTTAATTGTTAAACCAGCTGTTTCTGGAGGAAGTTTGGGAGTGGGAATTAAAAATGTTGTAAATGATAGCACTGCATTAAGTTCACAACTGGATAAAATGTTTGAAGGATATAGAGGATGGAATTTAGCATCCGATGGTATTATCGCAGAGTCTTTTATTGAAGGCCCTGAGTATACCGTCATGATTGTTGGTTCTCATCATCAACCAGAATTTGCCAAAATTTATCCTCCAGTGGAAAGAGTATTTCACGCTTCTTTACCTGAACAAGAAAAATTTTTATCCTTTGATAGACTATGGGAAATTTATGAAGAAGAAAGCCCCATGCCATCAGAGGAAAATTTTTACGAATATCAATTAGGCGATCCCGCAATTCAAATGGATATCCAAAAAGTTTCATGGGAAGCATATGCAGCAGTCAACGGAACTGGTTATACAAGAGTAGATGTTAGAGTAGATAAGCATACAGGACAGCCACATGTATTGGAAGTGAACGCACAATGTGGCATTAGCGAAGATGAAAACTTTACTTCTATTGGCGCCATTTTAAAATACGCTAATCAAAGCTTTACCGAATTAATCATACATATTATTAATGATGCATTCGCAAGAAGAAGAAAAAATTAAGCTATGCTAAGCCTCCCTCAATTAAATCGTCCTGAAAGTTTTGCCAAATTAAAAATTGCTGTCTTACAACCAGATTATTCTACTTCAGGAGTAGATTATCAATATTACGATCCTAAAAGAGATTTATCTGTGATTATGCCGGAGGCAACTATTGATCATATCTTTTTAAATAAATTAAGTACTTACCAACAACTCAAACAGCTTAAAGATAAAAACTACGATATCTATGTCAATCTTTGTGAAGGATATTTAGAATGGAAAGTTCCTTCCATTGATGTGATTACAAGTTTGGATTTATTGGAGCTTCCTTACACAGGACCTAGCGCTAATTTATACGATCCTACTAAGGCCATCATGAAATATTTGGCTTTTTGCGAATCCGTTAAAACGCCAGCCCATGTAGTAATTGAATCATATGAAGAAATAGATACACTGCCGGGAAATTTACAATTCCCATTATTTGTAAAGCCTGCCAAAGCAGGAGATAGCCTGGGTGTTGATGATGCTTCTAAAGCAAATAATTTAGAGGACCTACAAAAAAAAGTAAAATCAATTGTAGATGAATTTGGTAGCGCATTGGTGGAAGAATATATAGACGGAAGAGAATTTACCGTTTTGGTTTGCAGTAATGCTGATGGAAGAACTTGTACTAGCTTTAAACCAGTTGAATATATTTTTCCAGAAGGATTTGCCTTCAAAACCTATGCGTTAAAAACATCTGAGTTACACCCTAATGCTAATATTGGTGTTGAAGATATTGAATTAGCCAGCCAACTAAAATCTATCGCAGAACAAGTGTATCTTTCTTTTAATGGTGTGGGTTACGCAAGAATGGATTTTAGAATGAACAATAAAGGAGAAATATTTTTCTTAGAAATTAATTTTACTTGTTCTGTATTTTATGCAGAAGGATATGAAGGATCCGCAGATTATATTTTAATGCATGATGGTGTGGGCAAAAGAGGATTCTTGGAAAGAATTATTATTGAGGGAATGGCTCGACATCAAAGAAAACAAAAATTATTTAGTATAAAAGGGAATTCAATTTCAGGTTATGGTATTTATGCAAAATACGATTTACCCAAACACACATTACTTTTTAAGGGAGAGGAAAGAGCGCAAAGAATTGTAACAAAAAAATATGTGGATGAACATTGGGATGAAAGAGAGAAATTAAATTTTAGAAGATACGCTTATCCTATTAGCAAAGACACTTATATACTTTGGGATTTACAACCCGAAGAGTGGTCTCCACAAAATCACTCTTGTGATGCCAATTGCGAATACCAAGGTTTGAATGTTATTACTAACAGGGATATAAAAAAGGGAGAGGAGTTAACTTTGGATTATGCTCAATTCTTAGATCATACCATGGAGCCTTTTGAATGTCAATGTGGATCTTCAAAATGCAGGGGGCTAATTCAAGGAAAACAGAAAAATTCTTTATAAATTTATAAAAAGCTTGATATGAAAAAAACGATACTTAGCCTTGCTATGATTTTAATAGTGGCTGGAACATTAAATGCACAATCAAAATTTAAAACTAGACAAGATAGTTTAGAATTTGAAGCAGCTAAAACAGAAGTTTGGAGCCCTGTACCAAAAACAGTTCAGCCAGGAAACAGCTTTGCTGATGCCCCATCTGATGCTATCGTTTTATATAATGGAAAAAATTTAGACGCTTTTCAAAAGAGAAAAGGCGGAGTACCTGGATGGAAAATCGAAGAAGATGGCGCATTAACTGTGGTGAAAGGATCTGGTGATTTAGAAACTAAAGAGGCATTTGGTGATTGTCAATTTCATTTAGAATTTAGAGAGCCTAGTGTAATAGCAGGTAGTAATCAAACCAGAGGAAACAGTGGTATCTGGTTTATGAGTAACTATGAAATGCAAATTTTAGACAATTATAATAATCCAACTTATGTGAATGGTATGGTGGGTAGTTTATACAAACAACATATTCCTTTGGTGGCAGCAGGAAGAAAACCAGGCGAATGGCAAACTTATGATATCTTATTCACTGCTCCTCAATTCAAAGACAATGGTGAATTAGCCACACCAGCAAGAATTACCGCATTCTTAAATGGAGTACTAGTTCAAAATAATGTAATCGTTTATGGACCTGTTGAATGGATTGGCTTGCCTAAATATGTTAAGCATGCAAGTAAAATGCCTATCTATTTACAAGATCATGGATTTGATGGTGGTCAACCAGTAAGCTTCAGAAATATTTGGATTAGGCCTTTATAGTTTTCAGATAAGTAGTCATGGGCAAATATCATCCACCTGCTATTATTGAAACTTTTTCTCCGCTCTGGTGGCAAACCACTTTAATTGTATTTGCTGCTATTGCCCTCATTATTTGGCTACCAAAATTTATTAAGCCTTTACAACACAAAATGTATCATTGGGCTATTGGGAGTATTATATTATTGAATACCATCTTAGAAAATGTATACAATTATATCAACGGCTATTGGAATTTACAACAAAACCTGCCATTTCATTTATGTAGCATTAGCGGTATTCTTTGTATTATTCTAATGTTTAATTTTAAACAAAGATTGGCTGAATGCCTTTACTATTGGGGCTTAGCGGGGGGTATACAATCTTTATTGACGCCAGAATTTTCTGTAGGGATGGAGGGATATAATTTTTACGGTTACTATATTGCACATGGGGGATTGATCTTAGTAGTATTGTACTTGATTGTACATTTTGATTTCAAACCCAGAGCAAAATCTTGGTTACATATTTTTGGTTACACTCAAATTTTAGCGATTAGTGCAACCATCATCAACTACATTGTAGGATCTAATTATATGTACTTGTCTAAAAAGCCTGATGTAAATAATCCCTTATTAATGGGCGAATGGCCTTATTATATTCTTGTACTGGAAGCCGTTGCGCTCATTCATTTTTGGATACTGTATCTCCCTTTTGTAAAAAAGAACAAACTTGAAATAGCTTAAAGCTCTTCTATTCTTTTAGCCTTATCATCAACAACTAAATCAAATTGAGGTTTTGTAGGGCCTCCGTTTGGACAATAACCAGTGATTAAGTCATGAAACTTACAACCCCATTTGGTTAATTGCTCAAGGGTCAATGCTCTTAAATCTCTTTTAGAGGCTTCTCCTCGGCCTGTCCAATAAGTAATATGCCAACCTTCCTCGTATAATTTGTTGATTTTTTCAATGTTTTGAAAATTGGGTTCGGCTAATTCATAGGCACGCTTTTCACCATAAAAACAAATTGTTTCATCTATATCTATTAGTGCTTTCTTAGAGCCAAACCTTTTTGATTCAATCATTGTTATATATTTATACAAATTTACATTCTTTCTATAAATTATAGATTACAAATTAAACAGTTCCTATGCGTCCCTACTTCAACAAATTGGTTTTAATGTTTATTGGCTGTTTGGTATTTGCTTTTTCTAATGCACAAAGCAGTCAACAACCAATTATTAGAACAGAACAAATAACTATTGCAAGGGATAGCTTTGGTGTGCCACATATTTTTGCTCCAACAGATCCAGAAGTGGCTTATGGTTTAGCATGGGCACACTCTGAAGACGATTTTAAAACCATACAAACACTTATTTTAACTGGCAAGGGAAAATTAGGTACTTATATGGGTAAAAAAGGAGCGCCTATAGATTTTGTGGTGGGACTTTTAAATACCAAAGCATTAGTAGATGCACAAATTGGATCTATGGATCCAAAATTTTTAGCATTGATTCGTGGTTATCTTGATGGATTAAATGCATATGCAAAAGCACATCCTAAAGAAGTATTAAATAAATATGTATTTCCTGTAAGCATAGAAGAATACTTGTCGGCTTCTGTTTTTTCCGTAGCAGTTTTTTGTGGAGTTGATAAAACCCTTCCAAAAATATTAAATGGCTCTGTAGCCCATTTAGCTGGATTTAAAGGAGAAGGCAGTAATGCTTTTGCTATACACAGTAGTAAATCAAGTACTGGAGAGAATATGTTAGTGATCAATGCACACCAGCCTATTGAAGGAGCTACTGCATTTTACGAAGCACATGTACAAAGTGAAGAAGGTTGGAATATACTAGGCGGATTATTTCCAGGAGGACCAATGATATTTCATGGAGTTACCCCAAATCTTGCATGGGCACATACAGTGAATTTTCAAGATAAATTAGATTTGTATCAATTAGAGACAGATAAAGCACATCCTAATCAATACAAAGTAGATGGTGAATGGTTAAACTTAGAAGTTAGAAATATTAAATTACAAATAAAGGGTATCCCTTTTCCTATTTATAAAAAAGCTTACACTTCTATTTATGGACCTACTGCACAATCTCCAAGTGGAGCGTTCTTCTCTATGAGACTTCCATCATTAATGGATGCAGGTGCTTTACAACAATGGTATGCCATGAATAAAGCAACCAATTACACTGAATTCAAATCAGCATTGACGCAGAATCATCTGCCGATGTTTAATATTATGTATGCAGATAAGCGAGATACCATTTTTTATATCTCTAACGGCAAGATGCCTTATAGAAATACTGATACCAGTTATCATTGGAGCAGCACATTGCCTGGCAATACCAAAGCAACTTTATGGAATAGCTTTAAGCCTTTAAGTGAATTACCTCAGTATACTAATCCAAAAAGTGGTTATTTATTTAATACCAATCATTCTCCTTTTTTAGCAACTACTACTACAGAAAACTTAAACCCTGCTCAATTTGATAAAAACGATGGTTACGAAACTTATCATAACAATAGAAGTCAGAGAGCTAAAGAATTATTGGAAGCATTAGAAAAAATAACATACGAAGATTTAAAAAGAATCAAATTTGATAGAACCTTACCTACACCTATTTTATTTCCTTATGGATTTAATGGAGACAGTTTATTCTTAGTAGATGAGTCTGTTAGTCAGCAATTGGCCCCATTGATTAAAACACTGAAGTCTTGGAATCATGAGACTAATGCAGATAGCAAAGGAGCTTTAATTTATAATCTTGCATATTATAAGGTTCCTGAAATAATGCAGGGTAGAAAAAACGACAAGTTAACTATACTAGAAGCGATTCAGGTTTACCAGTACATTTATGACTTCTTAATGAAACATTATGGCACCATTGACTTAAGCTTAGGCGATGTTCAAAGATTGGTTAGAGGTGATCAAAACTGGCCTCAAGCAGGTATGCCAGATGTATTAGCGGCAGTCATGAGCGAGCCATGGGGTGAAGGAAAGAGAAGAATGAATAGCGGAGATGCTTATATCAATTTTGTTCGCTTTCCTAAAGATGGCAGCCTTCCTTTGATTGAATCAGTGAATACTTTTGGTGCAAGCATGCATCCAGAAAGCAAGCACTTTGCTGATCAAAGAGCCATGTATCAAAATCAAAAAGTAAAGAAAATGACTCTGGATAAAAATATGATTCTAAAAAATGCAGAAGCAATTTATCATCCACAATAAATCTTGCAATTACAATAAAGTTATAATCTAGCAGTCACTAACGACTTATCTAAAAAAGCCTTGGTATCAAATATCACGGCTTTTTTATTGCGTTGAAGTTTTCCATAATCTAATGCTTTGAAAAAATCATGAGCTACTGCAAGAATAATACCATCATAGTTATCTAAAGAAGTAATTAATTCCATCTGATGTTTTTGTT
>JACCDS012394537.1_pt1 | contig 20973 bp, 14 predicted proteins | sample 7446441 | NCBI WGS metagenome assembly JACCDS01 (sample SAMN15323445, study PRJNA562643) | freshwater metagenome | isolation source: river surface water | place: USA:Blue River Watershed | collected 2017-08-17 | reverse complement strand
GCGATTTTCCCGATGATTTGGCTGCCATTCTTTCCCAGAATACAACGGATTCCTCTACATTATAACCTGCAATTGCCATCAAAGCCAAACCTATTTTATCGGCTTCACTTTCATGACTTCGACTAAAGGGCAACATTACCCCTACTTGAGAGCCTATACCATAATATTTCTGCCACATTTCTTGTTTATCGGCACTTTCTTTTCCTGTGGCCAGCGCTACCCCAACAGCGCCTATTTGTTGCAATTGAGCCGCACTCATACGTTGAGCTCCATGATTAGCCAAAGCATGAGAAACTTCGTGTCCCATTACCGTTGCAAGTCCCGCTTCATTTAGTGTAACAGGTAATATTCCTGAATACACTACAATTTTACCACCTGGCAAACACCAAGCATTTACTTCTTTACTTTCTACTAATTTGTACTCCCAAGCGTAATCTTTTAAATATTGGGTTTGTCCTAAATAATTCAAATATTTCTCAGCGGCTAATTTAATTCTGACACCTACTTTCTCTACTAATTTTGCTTCGGCTGTACCCGTAATTACTTTATTCTCCTTTAGAAATGTACCATATTGCTGGAAAGATGATGGAAATAATTCAGAATTAGAAACAAAGTTAAGCGTTGATTTTCCTGTCAATGGGTTAGTTGCACAAGAAAATAATAATCCGAAGGCGGATAATCCAAGTAAAAAGTATTTTTTCATTCGATTTAGATTTAAGAGTTACAAAATTACATTTTTAAAACATCTTTTAAAATCTAAATCGAATAAAAACAAAATATACAGCTAAACTACGAAACTCTAAATACCATTACAGCTAATGGCGCTAAATCCAATGCAACAGAATAATCTCGTCCATCATAAGGCGAATTTTCTATCGTTAATTTACCTAGATTCGCTACACCACTTCCTCCGTAAATTTCGTCATCACTATTGAAAATTTCTACTAATTTCCCTTTTTGAGGTAAGCCAATTCTGTAATTTTTACGGACTACTGGAGTGAAATTGCACACTACGATTACATCTTCTTTTGGATTATTCCCTTTACGAATGTAAGCCATTACTGCATTATGATGATCTGAATAATTAATCCACTCAAATCCTTCTGGACTAAATTGTTTTTCGTGTAATGCGGGTTGCGATTTATACAAATCATTCAATCCTGAAATTAACTTTTTAACCCCCACGTGCAATGGGTATTCTAGTAAATGCCAATCCAAACTTTGTTCAAAATTCCATTCGCCACTTTGTCCAAACTCAGCTCCCATAAACAATAATTTTGTTCCAGGATGCGTAAACATATAACCGTACAATAATCTCAAGTTGGCAAATTTCTGCCATTCATCACCAGGCATTCTTCCTGCAATCGAACTCTTGCCATACACTACTTCATCATGAGAAAGTGGCAACATAAAATTCTCAGAGAACGCATAGGTCATGGAAAATGTCAAATCATTTTGATGGTATTTTCTGTGAATTGGGTCTTTTTTGAAGTACTGCAACGTATCATGCATCCAACCCATCATCCATTTCATTCCAAAACCTAAACCTCCTACAAATGTGGGTCTAGAAACCATTGGAAACGAGGTGCTTTCTTCAGCAATAGTTTGAACTCCTTCATAATTAGCATAAACGGCTTCGTTAAAATCTTTTAAGAAACTGATGGTATCTAGATTTTCTCTTCCTCCAAAAATATTAGGCTCCCACTCCCCGTCTTTTCTAGAATAGTCTAAATACAACATAGAAGCAACTGCATCTACTCGAAGACCGTCAATGTGATAATGCTGCAGCCAAAATAATGCATTACTAATTAAAAAGGAACGCACTTCATTTCGCCCATAATTAAATACTAAACTTTTCCAATCCGGATGGTACCCTTTACGCCTGTCAGGATGTTCGAAAAGATTAGAACCATCAAAGAAACCTAATCCATGTGCATCATCAGGAAAGTGAGAAGGAACCCAATCCAAAATCACTCCAATTCCTGCTTGGTGTAATTTGTCTACCAATACCATAAATTCTTGTGGCGTACCAAAACGAGAAGTTGGTGCAAAATAACCAACTAATTGGTATCCCCAAGAAGGGTCATACGGATATTCCATAACAGGCATAAACTCTACATGAGTAAACCCAGTTTCTTTTACATATTGAACTAATTCGTCTGCGAATTCTAAATAGGTCAAAAAACGATTCTCTGAACCATGACGCCTCCAAGAACCCAAATGCACCTCGTAAACCGAATACGGCTTATCTAAATCGTTATGCTCTTTACGAGTTTTCATCCATTTTGAATCCTTCCATTTGTAATCTAAATCCCAAATTACAGAGGCAGTATGAGGTGGTTTTTCACAATAAAAAGCAAATGGATCTGCTTTTTCAGTAATGATTCCGCCATTATCTGATTGTATTTTATATTTGTAAGACGTTCCTTTTTGAACTCCAGGAATGAAACCTTCCCAAATTCCAGAAGAATCCCAACGCACTTGTAATTGATGCTCTCCTTGAATCCAATAGTTAAAATCCCCAACAACCGATACTGATCGTGCTGATGGCGCCCAAACTGCAAAATAAACACCCGAAACTCCATCTACTACTATAGGATGTGCTCCTAATTTTTCATACAGTCTGAAATGTTTTCCTGCCTTAAATAAATCGATGTCAAAATCGGTAAAAAGGGAATATCCTTGTACTTTGTTCATTGTAAGTTTGTATTTCTATAAGTAGTTACTCTACTTTTATTTTCAAATTATTTTTTATCAAATTCCATAATGCTTGCAATACCCGTCAACGGAATCACAGACCAACGCGGACGTGAATTCAACTCATAACCAAGTTCATACACTGCTTTTTCTAACAAGCAATATTTCAACAAAAAGTCAATTTCTTTGTTGTAACCAATATTCAAATTACCTGCTTGAGCAACTTCTACATAGGTTTGTAAAAATACGCCAACAAAATATTTGAATAACACTTCTCCTGCCTTAAACAACTCTTTTTGTTCAAACGGATACTTCTCTTTATTGTTGAAAATAGTTGCATAAATAGAATAATGAAAGGAGCGGAACATTCCCGCCACATCTTTCAAAGGCGGCTGTTTTACTTTTCTATCTCGAATAGTACTCTCCGGTTCTCCTTCAAAATCTAAAATATAAAAATCATCGCCATTCACAAGGACTTGTCCCAAGTGATAATCGCCGTGAATTCGGATACGTTCCGATTTCATTTTAGTCCAATCAAAATCCAAGAATAATTTTCGAATTTCTTTTTTATGATCTAAAAATTGATTGGCCAAGTCCAATGCTAAACCATCTAATTTATGCAAATTATTTTCTAGAATATTCAATCGATTCTGAAATTGATAGGTCAATCTATTTTTTAACCAAACCGTATAATCACCATTGTAAGTAGTTGGTGTAAAAGCCGTTTCGTGTATATCACTTCCTAAGGCAATATGCATTTCAGCAGTACGTCTTGCTAAAGTTTGGATACGCAAAATAACACTCAATCCAGCCCAATCGATAATTTCTGGAGGTACTTCATTCAATCGTAATTTCTGAAACAATTGAATATTCGGTAACCTATCAATATTTATTTTTTTCGAACTCAAATTAGAGAAAATTCGATCTACTTCGTCCAACATATATTTCCAAGCATCGCCCTGATTTGGAACTAATTCTTGCATTAATCCTAAAGTTATATCACCTTCAGAAAAATTAACGCTAATACTTCCTTTGTATTCAGGCGAACTTTTAAAATTCATTCTTTCTGTTAGAAACCGACTAATTTCGTAGTCGGGATTCATACTGATATAGATGCGTCTAAAAATCTTTAATACTAAATTTTCATTGTAAATAATGGAAGTATTACTTTGCTCTACACCCATGAATTTAGATGAAATATATTCTTTATCAACTAATTTCACCCCCTTGTGAAAATTCACTTTTGAAATGTCATTTTCTTTTGAGTTAATGATTTTATCAAAAAGTAATTTTCTAAAATCTTCTTGATGCAAAGCATCTACCAAAAAACCTTCCTTATCGTTCAGTTTAACAGGAGCAATAATCGTATTGGTATCCAATTCCTCTTCTAACATAAAAGAAATAGGCATAAAATAATGTTGAAAGAATGCCTCTTTAAAATTCACCTCTAACAGGACACCATAGTAATTGTTATTTTTTGAGGTGATTTTAAAAGAATCAACTACCTCGATATATTTCAATGTACTCGCCTTACCGCCATACCAACGCTTGTTGATAATGTAGTTTTCTAAAATATCTGACGAAAAAACTTTTACAAATTCTTCGTCATCAAAGGCATTTTTCCAATCTGTTTTAAAAACAAATGGATTTTGAAATTCGGCTTCGTTGATCTTGTGTTCTTTCATTATCGCTGAATTTTAAATAGATGAAATGGTAGTTCTGGCGAAAGTTCTATAAAATTCCACTCCTGATTCCAGTAATAACTATTTCCTGTAATCAAGTCAGTCACTTGAATTTGTTGGGTTCCTAATTGCTCTACCGGAATTCTGATAGAAGTTTGAATCGTATTAAATGGATCCAAATTCACTACCATCAATGTTTCATTTTGTTTGTCATCATCAAATTTGTAATAGGCTAAAATTTGATCATTATGGGTATCACAAAAAACAATATTATTCGTTTGTTGCAATGACGATTGCTCTTTTCGGATAAAATTGATTCGGGTTATTAAAGTGGTTAATTTATTTTGTACACTCCAATCCCATTTCACAAATTCATACTTTTCTGAATTGAGGTATTCTTCTTTGCCAGGAGCCATTGGTTCACAAACTCGGTATTCAAATACAGGTCCATAAATACCTACACTAGAACTCAAAGTAGCCGCTAAGAAATACTTTTGCAAATGCACGGATTCGTTACCACTTTGTAATGCAAATGGATTGATATCGGGAGTATTCGGCCAGAAATTAGGTCGGTAAAATTCTTTCTGATCGGATTGCGTTAATTCAGTTACATATTCTGTCAATTCACTTTTTGAATTTCTCCAAGTAAAATACGTATACGATTGACTAAACCCTTGTTTGGCTAATTCATTCATAATTTTTGGACGCGTAAAAGCTTCCGCCAAGAACAGCACATCAGGATGTTTTTTCTTGATTTCGGCAATCAACCAACCCCAGAAATAAAATGGTTTTGTATGTGGATTATCTACTCTAAACACTCGAATTCCGCATTCTTCGACCCAAAATAAAGCCACATCAAGCAACTCTTTCCAAAGATTTTTCCAATCACTACTTTCAAAATAAATAGGCAAAATATCTTGGTATTTTTTAGGCGGATTTTCAGCATATTGTACCGTGCCATCAGGACGCCATTTGAACCATTGAGGAAATTCCTTTACATAAGGATGATCAGGAGCCGCTTGTAAAGCATAATCCATAGCCACCTCAATACCTAAATCTTTAGCTGTTTTTACTAATGATTTAAAATCTTCAATAGTCCCTAATTCAGGATGAGTGGCTTTATGTCCGCCATATTGAGAACCAATTCCCCAAGGCGATCCTACATCTCCTGGCGCTGCATTCGTAGCATTGTTTTTCCCTTTTCGGTTCACTTCTCCGATAGGATGAATGGGAGGAAAATACAATGTATCAAATCCCATAGCGGCAACTCTTGGTAACAGGGTTTCACAATCTTTAAAAGTTCCATGTTTACCTTCTTCTTGCGAAGCCGAACGTGGAAAAAATTCGTACCAAGTACTAAACAAAGCTTTTTCTCTATCCACATATACCTGAAGTTCTTGTGATTGATTCGCAAGAAAACGCGTAGGGTATTTTTTGAAAATCTGCGTCAAATCATGAGATATTGCTTCACTAACCCCATTTTCATATTCAGAATCTGTCGTAAATAAAGTCACCACATTTTCTAAATACTTCTTTTCTTCTTTTGTTGCCAATGTAATAACCTCTTTTACATATTCGGCTCCTTCTAATAATTCAGACTTCACATGCTGACTATCAAATATTTTTCGTTCTGTACCATGCTGCCAATTCAGCGCATAATCCACCCAACCTTCAACAAAATAAGTATATGTACCTTGTTTTTCGACTTTAAATTCGCACTGCCATTCATCATTATCCATAGGAATCATTCGAACTTCTTCCCATTTTTTATCCGATTGATGTTTGAATTTTACACTACACTGAATTACATCATGTCCATCTGAAAAAACGGAAGCTGTGACACGAACTTTTTGACCAACAATTCTTTTTATTGCAAATGCACCTCCATCTAATTGAGGTGAAACATTTTCTATTATAATACGGGTTTGATACTGCATTGTATAAAATTATATTGAATTGGAAATTTAGTAAAAAAAATAGATACGCAAAACTTTACCCTAAAAATTATGGGTATTCTAAAAATAATAGATTTTGAATGCTAATAATTATAAATAAACTTAAAATTATCAACATTCACGCTATTATATTTTACCAATTGAGTTTTTTGCTTTTTAGTATAAAATAGCCCAAGCAACTACTTCACAACAAAATTATTTGGAATTATAGCTCCTTTTTTAATGACAACGATTCCATCTTTAACCGCGTACAATTCATTGGAACAGTTTTCTAAGTGCTTACCGCCATTAATATAAACATCATTTCCAATACGGACATTCTTATCAACAAGTGCATTATTGATAAAACAACGTTCTCCAATACCCACTAATAATTTGTCATTATAAATATCATCGTTCATATCCTCGATACTTTGATAATAGTCATTTCCCATCACATAACTATTTTGAATAATAGTACCCACTCCTATACGGGAACGAATACCAATAACAGACTTGTTAATTTCCTTTGCATTTAAGATACATCCTTCAGAAATGAGCGATTTATCTATTAATGTTTTCTGAAATTTAGAAGGAGGCAATAACCTTGGTCGTGTATAGATTTTATTTTCGTTATCAAATAAATTGAATTGTGGAATATCATCTGTCAATCCAATATTAGCTTCAAAAAACGAATCAATATTTCCAATATCTGTCCAATACCCCTCGTATTGGTAACTCAAGATTTTTTGATGACCAACAGCCTGAGGAATAATTTCTTTACCAAAATCTTTGGTGTCAGGATTTTTCATCAACTCCACCAATAATTTTCTGTTGAAAATATAAATCCCCATCGAAGCCAAATAATGTTTTCCTTGCGCTTTCATTTCGTCACTTACATCCGATTCCCACTGAGGCAATAATTCCGCTGCTGGCTTTTCAATAAACGCTTCAATACAACTTTCTGCATTGGTTTTTAAAATCCCAAATTCAGGTGCATCTTTAGCATTTACAGGCAACGTAGCAATAGAAATGTCTGCTTGAGCGGCAATATGCGCTTCAATCATTTCATTAAAATCCATTTGATATAATTGGTCTCCAGAAAGAATCAAAGCATAATCAAAGTCATGATTTAAAAAATGAGGCATGCATTGACGCACCGCATCCGATGTTCCTTGAAACCAAGTTGGATTATCCGGAGTTTGTTCAGCAGCTAAGATATCAACGAAAGAATGGCTAAATACACTAAAATTATAGGTGTTTTTAATGTGTGCATTTAAGGAAGCCGAATTGAACTGAGTCAAAACAAACATTCTATAAATATCAGAATTCAAGCAATTGGAAATTGGAATATCTACTAATCGGTATTTTCCACCTATTGGAACTGCAGGTTTCGAGCGGGTTTCTGTTAATGGATACAATCGAGAACCTTGTCCTCCTCCTAAAATAATCGCAATTACATTTTTCTTTTTTGCCTTCATTTCCGAATGAATATTTAATGTTAGTAAAGTATTATGGATTCTTCAAAATATTGGGGTAATACATTGTTAATTAAAGTACTTTTATGTTTTTCTAAATTTAGTAAAAAAACGATTACTTTAGAACTTTCTTAAAGAATTACGACAATGTCAAAAAAACCAATAAATTCAGCTAAGCCTTTAGCGATTCCTAAAATTATTCTATGGATTAGTGCATTTTTAAGCCATATCTCTACAAGAGCCGTTACTGTATTTGCTGCAAAATTATTCACCACTCCCATCAAACACAAAGTACCTAAACGAGAATTAGGTATGGATAATAGTGCTAAACAGCAATTAATTCTGATCCCTAACATCAATAAATCGATTATGGTGTATGAATATGGGAATAGTTCTAAAAAAATGCTTTTAGTTCACGGTTGGTCCGGAAGAGGAACGCAACTTTTTAAAATAGCTGATGCTTTACTACAAGAAGGCTATGCTACGATTAGTTTTGATGCGCCTGCTCACGGAAAGTCACCAGGTAACTCAAGTATTATGCTCGAATTTATTGCCTCTATTTTTGAATTAGAAAAACAATTTGGCCCTTTTGAAATTGCTATTGGACACTCTTTAGGTGGAATGGCGGTGTTAAATGCTGCAAAATCAGGATTACAAGTACAAAAAATTGCGGTCATTGGAAGTGGAGATAGTGTTCAGGATATTTTGGATAATTTTATTCGAAGACTAAAATTAAAACCTATCATTAGTCTGAAATTGAGAGACTATTTCGAGAAAAAATATAACGAAGCAATGGATAACTTCTCAGCCTATAAAGCAGCGAGAACACTAGACGTTCCTATATTAGTAATCCACGATAAAAATGATCTTGAAGTTCCAGTACAAGCTGGAATTAATATTCATCAACATTGTAAAAATGGAGAACTTATGTTAACCGAAGGTCTAGGACACCGCAAAATATTAGGTGATTCTCAAGTAATTAAAAAAATAATTGAGTTTATAAAAATCAATAATTAAACTCTTTCAGTAACTTTAGCACATCAATAAAATCCAATTTATGAAAACTACCTCTTTTATTTATGCAATTCTAATGGGATTGATGTTTCAAATTAGTCCTGCACAAACAATTGTAAGCGATCCAAAAATTAAAAAAATGGTTTCGGAAGTTAGCGCTTCCAATATGGAAAATACGGTACGAAAACTAGTCTCTTTTGGCACGCGTCATACCTTAAGCGATACCAAAAGTAATACACGAGGTATTGGAGCTGCGCAACGCTGGGTAAAATCCGAGTTTGATAAATATGCTAAAGAATCCAACGGAAGATTATCTGCCGAAATTGATTATTTCACGGTTAAAGCAGATGGTAAAAGAATTGCTACTGATAGCCAATTAGGCAATGTAATGGCTACATTAAAAGGAACTGATCCAACCGATAATCGTGTTTTGATTATCAGTGGACATCTAGATTCACGAGCATCAGATGTAATGAATACTACAATTGACGCCCCAGGTGCCAATGACGATGGTTCTGGTGTCGCGGCGGTAATGGAAATTAGCCGAATTATGAGCAAAAGAGAATTTCCTTTTACGATTATTTTCGTTGCTGTTGTTGGAGAAGAGCAAGGATTATATGGTGCTAAACATTTAGCCGATAAAGCCAAAGCAGAAAATTGGAATGTTGTTGCCATGCTCAACAATGATATGATTGGAAATAGCTTATCAAACGGAACTGGTTTAAGAGATAATTTAAATGTACGCGTTTTTAGTGAAACTATTCCGTATTTAGAAACTGAATCGGAAGCCAAAGTAAGAAAATCTACCAATCGTGAAAATGATAGTCCTTCGCGTCAATTAGCACGTTACATTAAAACAACCACTAGTCAATATGTGGATCAATTGAATATCAATTTAGTATACCGAAACGACCGCTTTCTAAGAGGCGGAGACCATACTCCATTTTCGCAAAACGGATTTACCGCCATTCGCTTTTGCGAAATGAACGAGAACTACGATCATCAACATCAAGATATTAGACTAGAAAAAGGAACCCAATTTGGTGATTTACCTGAATTTATGGATTTTGAATATATGAGAAAAGTGACCTGTGCCAACTTGGCTACTTTGAGTAATTTGGGTTGGTCGCCTAAAGCACCGAATAATGTAGGAGTAAAAATAACAGAATTAACCAACTTTTCCGATTTAGTTTGGACAGCTCCAGAAGGGAAAAAAATTTATGGTTACAATGTATTAATCCGTGAAACTTCTTCTTCTCATTGGGAAAAAACTATTTTCGTGAAAGATACCTCAATTTCAATTCCATATTCGAAAGACAACTTTTTGTTTGCTGTACAATCAGTCGATGAGTTAGGACATGCTAGTTTGCCTGTCTTTCCTGTTCCAGTAAAATAAAAAAGAGCCTGTATAAAAAGTTTTGTACTTGTCAAACTGAACTCGTTTCAGTTTCTTTAATTAATTGATTACTGTTATTTTATAGATTCCGAAATAAATTCGGAATGACAAAATCCGTACTTTTTAGATAACCTATTTTTATACTAAATTCTTAAAGTAGTTTAAAAGAATCGAATCGTTCTCACGAGTTGGAGTGAAGACTTCCAAAATAGCAGGTTGGTCATTTTGAGCAAACAAATTAGTCAAAGCCTTTTCTAAACTATTTTCATCACTTGCAATAGAATAATTGAAACCATACATTTTTGCCAAATGTTCCGCAGTCAAACAATGTGAGGTTTCGAAAAAAGTATTAAAAACTGGTGTTTCTTCATGACCAGGTAGGATTCTAAAAATACCTCCACCTCCATTATTAATCAAAATAATTTTGAAATCCTTGGGGATATAATTATTCCAAAGAGCATTGGTATCATATAAGAAACCAATATCTCCAGTTATAAAAGTGGTTTGTTTCCCATTGGCAACAGCCGCACCTATAGCGGTTGATGTAGCCCCATCTATCCCACTCGTTCCTCTATTGCAATACACTTCAATGGAAGCGTCTATCGGAATTAATTGCGCGTATCGAATAGCCGAACTATTACTAATTTGTAATTGGCTATTTTTTGGCAATTGAGGAATTGTTTTCTCAAAAACTTTAAAATCAGAAAAAGGAATACTTGATAAATACTCCTCGTGTTTTATTTTTCTACTTCGTTTTACACTATCTAATTGTTGTGCATAATTACTTGCTGCCGATTGTGTCAAAGGAAGAAATTGATCAAAAAACAATTGCGGACCGATTTCAAAGTGCTTGGTTAAAGCATTAAACGTATCATAAGCTCTTAAACTGTCAATATGCCAATGGTGTTGAGGTTTGAATTTTCTCAGAAACGCTTTGATGCGTTTAGAGACTACCATTCCGCCAAAAGTAACTAGAATTTCAGGTTGGAAATTCTGAAAATCTTCAGGCGTAAAAGGCGTAATAATCGTATCTATATTTGCAATGAAACTAGGATGATGCAAATTTGAAGTCGTTTCAGTCAATACCACTACCGAAGGATCGTTTGCCAATAAATCAATCGTTTTTTCATCAATAGCTTTAGGTTCGTTTACACCCACCAATACCATTTTTTTGGTAGACTGATTCCAAATCTCAGAAAACAAAGTTAAATCTCCAAGTGATTTTTCTGTATTGTCATTTGTGAAATTTGAAATAAATGGTTGAATAGACAGCTCAGCAACCTTCTCATACAAAGGTTCTTCAAAAGGAGCGTTAATATGCACTGGTCCTTTTTTGGCGGAAGCCGTGTACAAGGCTTCATTTATTTTGATGTCGTTTTCTAGACTTACCAATTCTTCCAAATTCGCATTGTATAAAGAATGATTCGCAAATACATTTTCCTGACGAATCGTTTGCCCATCGCCAATATCAATTTTACTCTGTGGCCTATCTGCAGAAAGCACCACCAAGGGAATTTGACTATAAAACGCTTCGGCAAAAGCGGGATAATAATTCAATAAGGCAGAACCTGAGGTGCAAACTAAAGCTACAGGTTGCTTCGTTTGTTGTGCTATTCCTAAAGCAAAAAATCCGGCCGAACGCTCGTCAGCAATACTGTAACATTGAAAAGCAGGATTCGAAGCAAAACCAATAGTTAAAGGTGCATTACGAGAACCGGGTGAAATTACTATTGTGGTGATTCCTTTGGCTAAAAAAATCTCAAGGATATTTTGGGCTAAAGGTATTTTGGGGTATATCATGTTTCTGAATACTTCAATTAGAATAAAACTCAAATGAGAAACAAATTTACGATTGTAATTCTATTCTGTTAGTAAAATCAAACATAAATTTGCTGCTGATTCTAAAAAACAAAATATATTTGCAGATGCAATTTAAAATAACCAATATGAAGCCCCACTTTCAGCTCTTAATTTGTTTCTTTCTATTATTTTTTAGTTTTTCAATTCAGGCACAAGACTCTATTCGTTTTGATGAAAGCGGATTAGAAGCGGTGATGCAGCGTGCCAAAATAGATAAAAAGCCTATATTTTACATGATTTATGCCGATTGGTGTCCGCATTGTAAAAATATTAAAGCGACTACGCTAAAAGATACTGACGTGATTTCATTCATGAATGCCAATTATATTTTTGCGGGATTGGATTTCGAGAAACCAGGGTCAGAGTCTTTTAAAGAAAAATATAAAATTAAATCCTTTCCTACTTTCCTAGTTTTAGATGAGAATGGTATTGAATTATCTCGTTTTACAGGGGAATTAAAAAAGGATAAATTCCTTACGGAAGTTAAAATTGCTCTAAATCCAAAACAACAACTACCTTATTTAAAAGGAGAATACGAAAAAGACAAAAGCAACGGAATCGCTTTGATGCGTTATCTAGTGGCTTTAAAAAAAGGAAATGAAAGAAAAGAACTGAATCCGATTGCGCATGAGTATTTTGAAAAAATTAGTGACGAAAAAATGGTTAGCGAAGTCAATTGGAAAATTTTTACCAATGGCGTTTCTGACATTGAATCAAGAGAATACAAATTTGTAATTGTTAACCAACAAGCATTTGCTGCTATCACTTCTCAAAAACGAGTAAATGATAAGTTTGTTAACAGTGTAATTGAATTGTTAAAACCTATTGTAAAAACAAGTGATACTACTAATTATTTGAAACAACGCGCTATTGCTAAAACAATTACAGCGCCAGTTATTGATTCATTATTATTCCAATACGACTTAGATCATTATGAAACCAATAAAGATTGGACAAATTATAAAAAAGTAGCCGCTGATAATATTAAAAAATACACTTGGAATAGTCCTAAATCAATCAAAGAAATTGTTTTAAATGTAATGCGAAATTCTACTGATGCTCCAAGCTTAAATCAATCTTTGAATTGGATCAAACACTCCAATGAATTAGAAGAATCCTATGATGGAATCTTATTAGAAGCTCGAGTTTACAGAAAACTAAATAACATACCCACCGCGATTGCATATACTAAAAAAGCAAAGGCCTTTAGTACTTCAATGGGATGGGATGGCAAAGAAGCCGATAAATTACTTGCCGATCTTTTAGAAAGACAAACAGCAACAGGAAAACCAGCTCCAAAAACCAAAAAATAATGGGGATTACTATTCGGAATTATCAAAAATCAGATGCTGTAGCAATACTTGATATTATCAATTATAATATTTTGAATGCTACAGCTTTGTATGATTATACAATTCGAAGTTTAGCACAACAAGAATCGATTTTAGAATCCAAAATACAATCAGGGTTCCCTGTAATTGTAGCAGAAAATAATGGTGAAGTTGTTGGCTTCGGAATGTATTCTGAATTTCGTTTTAGAGAAGCCTATAAGTTTACCGTTGAGCATTCTGTTTATGTAAATCAGACTAATCAAGGTTTAGGTATTGGCAAACTCTTATTAACCGAATTGATTCAATTAGCAAAAAAACAAGGATTACATACTATTATTGGCGTAATTGATGCCGAAAACCAAAATAGTATTGACTTTCACCATCAATTTGGTTTCAAAACGGTTGGAATAATTAAAGAGTCTGGTTTCAAATTTGGAAGATGGCTTGATTCTGTTTTTGTTCAATTGATTTTAGATTAAAAACAATCGTATCTTTGTTGCCTAAGAAACAATATGGATTTTACCCTACTCTCCTCGCCTTTACAAGGATTTACTGATTTTCGATTTAGAAATGCCGTCAACACTTATTTTGGAGGAATTGACACCTACTATTCACCTTACATTCGATTGAATGGTAAGATGGTGATCAAATCGTCTTACGAACGTGACTTGCTTCCCGAAAATAATTTGGGATTAGAAGTAATTCCGCAAGTAATTACCAATGATGCTGATGAGTTTTTATTTGTTGCCAAATACGTTCGGGAATTAGGTTATAAAGAGTTGAATTGGAATTTGGGTTGCCCCTATCCAATGGTGACAAAATCAGGCATGGGTTCGGGTTTAATTAGCAATACCGAAAAAATCAATACTATTCTGGAAAGAGCGCATTCTGAGTCGGATATTTTAGTATCCATGAAAATGCGTTTAGGGTATGATACCACCGAAGAAATTCTAGATGTATTACCAATTTTAGACAAATACCCCATTAAAAACATTGCGATTCACGCCAGGATTGGCAAGCAATTGTACAAAGGCGGCGTACATTTAGATGCATTCCAACATTGTATTGACAATACTAAACACAAGCTTTACTATAACGGAGATATTACTTCTGTTGCTAAGTTTAAAGAAATGCAAGAACGTTTTCCAAGCATCGATCACTGGATGATTGGTAGAGGCTTAATTGCTGATCCATTCTTGCCTAGCATGATAAAAAAAGAAACCATTGAATATCCCGAAAACAAAATGGCGTTATTTAGTGATTTTCACGAAACTTTGTACCAAGGTTACAGCGAATCGCTTTCAGGACCAGCTCATATTTTATTAAAAATGCACCATTTATGGGAATACTTTTCGGTTATCTTCTCCAATCCGCATAAGGTATTGAAGAAAATCAATAAGACTAAAAACATAAGGAATTACGAATTGGCTGTGAAAGAAATTATTGCAGCAGAATAGTAGCCCAAAACAAAAAAGAGATTTTCAGTTGTTGAAAATCTCTTTTTTAATTCCTATTGCTAATTATAAAATTACCCTTTTATCCAATTGACAATTTCAGCATCTGTTGGCAACGTTCTTGGAGAAATTACCTTTACTAATTCTCCTTTTTCATTCAATAGATATTTTTGAAAGTTCCATTCCACTTCCGAATCTTGTAAACCATTTTTCGATTGTTTAGTCAAAAATTGGTACACCTCACACATGTCGGTTCCTTTTACAGATACTTTTGCCATCATTGGAAAACTCACGCCATAATTCAAATGGCAAAATTGTGCAATTTCTTCATTAGTACCTGGTTCTTGCGAAGCAAAATTATTAGCCGGAAATCCTACAATTACAAACCCTTTGTCTTTATACATTTTATATAGGGCTTCTAAATCTTTGTATTGTGGAGTTAACCCGCATTTTGAAGCGGTATTTACAATCATTACTTTCTTACCTTTCAAAGAAGCAAAATCAAAAGTAGCACCTGATAAATCAGTTACTTTAAATTGATGAATCGATTGTTTAGTCATGGTTACAGGAGTTGAAGTTGACGGAGTATTACTAATAGTTTGCGCTTTGTTTTGACAACTAAAAAGAAATGTTAAGCAACAGGTTAAAGTAGCAAATTTCATATGTTTTAATTTATAGTTAGTTGTAAAAGTAAAAAATTAAACTTCAAACAGGCGTTAAACAATTGATAAATAAATCTATAAAAAAAGGCCCAACTTTCGTTGAACCTTTTTTATAGATGAATAATTAAAAATATCTAACTGCTCTTACATGACTATTAGATGTTTTTCCAAAACTTTGAACAGAACCTGTATTTGTATATCTCATGTCTTTCCTATATGCTCCTGCTGAACTAGTTTCAGATGAACTCCAATATAAATATTGAGATAAACTTGACGGAAGATATGCTCTATTAGTAAATATAATATTCAATTCATCAATACTTGGCAAGGCCCAATTTGAATAACCACCACCTCTGTAATCGACACAAAGTTGCGCTGCAGTACCTCCACAATTACTCGAGATTATATTGGAGGTATTTTGTGCTGCAGCTCCTATAATAGTTGCAACAGCATTTGTTGTTGTCCCATTACAACCCCATGGAGAATATCCTGCATCATCGTTAGCAACAATAATACCATGGTATTCGCCTGCAACATATCCCGTATCTCCAGATTGATATAAATAAATAACTGTTCCTCCCCCATAACTATCTCCAACATGTATAGGTACTGCCGAAGCACTTCCGCCTAAAATGTTTGTCCAAGTTATTCCGTTGTATACTTGTAATTCACCATAAGTTCCACAATTATTACACCAAACAACAAGACCCGCAACTGGATTACTAATTGTATTTCGTTGCAATTGAGTCATACGTGGTGGAAGAAATCCTTGGGTTGTTGAAGTTACATCTAAAACTGCTGATGCTTGAGGTGAAGAAGTACCTATAGATACAGTTCCTGTCAGGTTACCTCCCGTTAAAGGTAAATACCCAGATAAAGATGAAGAATTCAAATAGTCTGTCCCCGCTGCCGCGGCAGTAATATTTCCATTCCCATCTGATTTTAAAATTCCATTTACAGAATTTAAACTATTTGATGTTAGAATGCTAACATTAAAATAATCTAGAAAGAAATTACCTCCACCCATGGCATTTGGGTCAAAACCTATAGGATGGAATACTAATTTTCTAATTCCATTGAAATTAATAGTGATATTAGAATAACTAAATGAATTAAGAGACGAAGTTGCAACAGTAACTGATCCTACTAAATTCCCTGCCGCATTATATCCTTTAAATTCAATTGATGTAGCCGTACTCATACTATCTCCTTTTATATACAAAGAAGCTAAATTAAAATCTTTTGTTCCTTCTAAAGTAAAATCTTGAGAATCGGGTGCAATTATAGCATAAGTCCCTTGATAAGCAGTGCCATTATAATTTCTTGTATTTGCCCAACCACTAGTTATTGACCACTGTGTATTTAATTCTGTCCAGTTTTGAGCACTAAAAACACCCGTCTCAAAATTCAAATAACCTGAAGTTTGAGAAGAAGACGAGATAATATCTGATGATTTTACTGATAAGGATGACCATAAAACTGATCCAGCACCATCTGTTGATAACACTTGTCCTGAAGTACCATCTGTATTAGGTAATGTAATCGTTCCTGTAGTTAGTTTACCACTTGTTTTTACACTATTTACATTAGAGTTACCTAACTGAATGGTATTACTAGCATTTACAATTGCTCCTGATCCAATTGCAGTAGCATTATCTAAGTTTGAATTTGAAACACCTGCAGAATTACCTATAGCAGTATTATTACTTCCGGTCGAATTCCCACTTAAACTAGCTCTTCCGACGGCAGTATTACCTGAACCCGATGTATTTCCTCTCATAGCTTGGGCACCAAAAGCCGTATTCTCATTTCCACTGGTTTCTGCCAAAGTTAAATGTCCAAAAGCTGTATTAGCAAATCCACCACTTGCACTTTCCATTGCACTACTTCCCATAAAATTAGTTTCGTTATAATCTGATGCGCCAACAGCTAGTCTCATTCCATTAATAGCACTAATATAAAGATTTGAAGCAGTAATATTATTATTACCTAAATCAACAGATCCAGAAGCTCCTACATAAGGAACTCCAGATGATGATGAACTATTAGATACAGAACCATCTGCCATTAAATATTGAGAAGATGTTCCTGTAGGAATTTTAAAACCTGAACCTGTATAAGTTCCCGCTGTATTAACATTAGTTATAGCAGCATTTCCTAATTGAATAGTATTATTAGTAATTACTGTTGCGTCATATCCTATTGCAGTTGAATTGGTCATAGCATTACCAGCTGAAGTGGTTCTCGCTTGTGTACCAACAAAAGTATTATTGGAACCAGTTGTAAGTCCATCACCTGAACGTGCTCCAACTCCCACATTATTATTCCCAGAAGTATTAATTAATGATTGATTCCCTATTCCTGTATTGTTTGAAGCTGCCCCAACATTAAACATGGTTTCAGCACCAATAGAGGTATTACCATAACCTGTAGTTAGTCCAATCATATTAAAATAACCAACTCCTGTATTATTGTCAAAAGAAGTTCCTCTGTAATCTTTCAATGCTAAATATCCTACTGCTGTATTTCTCGTTCCATTAGCACCACTAGAATTTAAAGCTCCTGCTCCTATAGCCGTATTCTGATCATTTTGCCCCGTCCCTTTTCCTATAGTAAGACCATTTACTGAAATATCCGAATTAAAAGTTTTTTTACCTGCTATAGTCTGATTTGTGGTCAAATCCACAAATTTTCCAGTGATTGCATTATTCACAAAAGCAGTGTTTGCTATTTGGGTTGAATTATTATTTGCTGATGCAGTTGGTGTTGTTGGTATGCCAGTTAAAGCTGGTGAAATACTATTTGCTTTTAGAGCTAAATTCGTGTTAGTAGCATACAGACTCAAATCTGGTGTTCCACCTAAAGACGCTAATTTTGTTTTCTCAGCAGTAGTAAAATCTTCTGTTGACAAGTCTTTACCTGTTACTTTGTCGACTTTGTTAGATAGTGCTACATTAGTAGCATACGAACTTAAATCCTGATCACCTGTATTAATACCTGAAATTGCAGCCAATTTCGTTTTTTCAGCTGTAGTATAGTCATTTGTAGACAAATCCTTACCTGTAACTTTATCTACTTTGCTACTTAAAGCTGTTTGCGTAGCTGTGCTTAAAGGCTTATTCAAATCACTCGTATTATCTACATTTTGCAATTGCAAATTAGTTTTTGCCCCTAATAAAGTGGTAGCATTAGTACCACCATGAGCAATACTAACTACACCTGAAACAGTTGCAGCACTATTTGCAGCTAAAGCATAGGGAACATAAGTTAATACTTGATTACTTATTTCATAAAAATTAGAACAACTGCCCGATTCATCCAAACTGACTTTTAAATTTTTTCTAGAATTTGACCAAGCAATCGCATTAAATGTACTTGCATAACCTCCTGTTTGTGTTCCGTTACCAATAACTAAATTCACCATTCCAAAATCATCTGTGGTGACAGTTACTTTCTCTTGGTATTCAATTTGAGTATTTTCATCAATAATACCAAACTGTAAACAAATGGGTTTATTAACTAAAGGAGAATTGGAGTTATGAATTCCTGGAACAGATTCACCACCAGTACTATAAATAACCGCTTGGTAGGTAATTCCGTTATTTTGACCAAATGTCAAAACAGATAGTAGTAAACTTATTAGAAGTAGTATTTTTTTCATAATGATTAATTATTAACGTTAAAATGAAGACCAAAAACAATTTGATTGGTAGAAATATTTACATACTCTTTATTGGTCAATGAAGGTTTAAAAGAAACCGAATGATTATAACCTAATGATATGTATCCATAGTCCTTAATTTTATATTTAGCCTTAAATCCTAAATAAGGAATCAATTTTAAACCTGAAAATTCAGAATGATTACTAATGTCATAGATAGCTCCATTAATTTCTTGTTTCCCATAAATTATTGAAGATAAATTTACACCTACAATCGGGACCAATTTAATATTCTGAATTTCAATAAATTCATATTCAAATCCAGCCCTAATCCCTAAATACTTTGTATTCCATTTATATGAATTTGCCGTATTTCCTGCCAAAGCATTATACTCATTAAGTCCTAGTCCGAAATTATACATCAATTTTTCTTTACTTGAAGGTAGCAAATAAGCAATTTCATAAAATGAACCTGAACCTGACTGTAAAGGAGTTCCCGTATACGTTTCTGGATTTTTTAAATTATATTGAGTAAAATTAGTTCCTACATTAAAGGAAATTTCTTGTGATCTAACAGTATAAAATGCTAGAAAAATAAATAGAATTAGTAGTTTTTGTTTCATTTGGTTTGGATTATGTGAGTTGAGTAATTATAATTAGGTGCCGATAATTTGACTAGATATTCATTCTGAGAAAAATGCAGATTATCTAATGTCAAAATATTTTGTGAGGCTTCTTTTTGTACTTTGTATACTAATCTTCCTAATAAATCAAAAATGGTTACAGTAATCAGCCCACTAACTGGGCTAGAAAATTGAAAATTAATTTGATCTACAAATGGATTCGGATAAGTCGTAGTCGAAATGAAATTTGAAACAGAAGATACTCCTGATTTAGCAATAAGACTTTGTTGAAATCCTTGACCAATAATTGAATTCGACACCTTGTAATTGCCTATGACACTTTGTTGACCAATAGTCTGGCTCACTAAAGTACCTGTGGGTAATACATTTGAACTTCCTTGTGAAGAAAGCATTTGATGATGAACTTGTTGTCCATATAAAGAGAATCCGATAAAAAATAAAAGTAGTTGTTGTTTCATGTAGTTGGGGATATTTTATACAATAGTACAACAACCCTAATCTTGAAAAAATATCTTAACCAAACTACACCCTATTTTTAAAGATTAAGATAACAGCTTTTAAGGATTTAGTAACTAGGTAAAAAACTATATGATTTAACTTTTAAATAAATAGTAACCTCTGGAATTTAAAATATGTTATTAAAAACATAACTATTAAAATAAAATTATAAGAGACAATGTATTATATTTGTATATCACTATTATACTAAACAAAACTAGTCTTCCCCCTTTCTAGATGAAATAAATATTTAATTTATTCCTACATCAGATGATTGAAAATTTAATAATTTCTTTTTCAGGACTTATAGGCTTTTTAACGATTTTTCTAATTCTTTTGCGTTACAGAACAAATCGAATTACAAATAGCTATCTTATTATTATTTTTCTCATTGTATCCACCAGAATGTTGTTAATTGGGAGTTTTACAATTATAAATGACTCTTTTATACTGATAATTCTGAATAAATATAATAATCTTTTAATAGCGATTGTTCCTTGTATTTATTTGTATTTTTTCAATCTAATCAAGGATCTTAAAAAAATAGAAATTAAAAATTATATTCATTTCATAATTCCATTATCATTCAATTTAATTGACTATTTATTAGAAAATTATGATTTAAAAACAGTCAACACAGCTTACTATTATTACATATTTTT
>JACCDS010061320.1_pt1 | contig 20977 bp, 41 predicted proteins | sample 7446441 | NCBI WGS metagenome assembly JACCDS01 (sample SAMN15323445, study PRJNA562643) | freshwater metagenome | isolation source: river surface water | place: USA:Blue River Watershed | collected 2017-08-17 | reverse complement strand
GTTCCTGGCTCAGGCTATAGCCTTGAGGACAATTTTCCAGGACTGTCCCATCAAACATTTTTTCAATCACGGTGCGAGGCCTAAGATGCTCGAAAAACCAATGGTAATGCCGTTCTCCGAAGTTCTTCCTGACCAGATGTTCTATCATGACGGCGCGCTGTACAGCAAAACTTCTGACCAGATCGGTTCACGCGTTAGCAACAATGTTCTCATCAACGAAAAGACCTTCGCCGGTGTTGAAGAATGCTCAATTGCCGAAAAAGAAAAATACATCCCGCTCAAGGCCCGCTCTGAGCTTGAGCACCTTGCCTCTCGCATCATCACGCTGATCGGCGGCAAAGCTATCGAAAACTGTGACATTGTTAACGAAAGCTTTACGTGGAGCCCTAAATTCGATGAAAGCCGCGAACTCGCGCCTATGAAGCCACTTGTTGATTTCACCACGTACCATAGCTATGGTTACTATGGCTTTTTCAAGCCGTCGATCGCTGAAGTTCTCGCGCAAATTCCTGAAGTGTTGCTTCAACGAGTCGTTGCTTTTGAGATCGTCAGCCAGCCAGAAACAGCGGACGATTTGAACGAACAAGCCGAAGCGACTAACGCAGGCTATCATGTTGCAACTACACGACTGTTTGAGGCCGCCTAATGACACTTCGAATCGGTGTACAAATTGTTCTTGGTCTTTGGCTACTTATTTCAGGTCGGCCCCTTGCAGGAATTATTCTCCTGATGACGCTCTTGTAAAAACGTTTACATTTTGGATTTGGCAGTTTATAATTTTTCCAAGATTGAAGTAAAGGAGAAATCATGCACTGCCGAATCTTTGTTTCTGTTGTTGGGATTTCTGCACTTCGAAATCTTGCCGTTGAAGTTGGAGATTTCAAGTCTATCTACGAATTTTCCGATAAGTACTTTGACCGTCTGACCAATGACGTCGATGGAATGTATTTCACTGCTGTCCCGCAAGGTCGATACGTTGTTGACGGACCTGATTATCGGGTGAGAGAGCTGGTGGAGTACGCCCAAAAAATTAATGAAGAACGGAAAGATCGGGCTATTGCTAACCTGATCCGCCGCCTTCAACGTGGATTGGAGCAAACATAGAAATGCAAGATGTGTGCGGAATTTATTTGGTTCTTGGTGATAAGTGTGTAGCGCTTACCGAAGGGAAGGCCCAATTTGGGTCAGGAAAATTGACTTGCTGTGAAGTTGTTGGGTTTACTCCCAAAATGGTACGGTTGAAGGATAAGCAAGGACAAGAATTTGTCCGCCTGCCGTACAAGGTAGCAAAAGTTTTTGAACAATGAAAAATAATTTCACAAAAACAGTTTACAAATCCTGACGACTTGATATAATTCATCTATCGATTGAAACACAGATCGCAAATTTAAGGTTCCTAGACACGGAAACAAGACCTTAGGGTGTAGGGATACAGATACTACGGGACCTTCAATTTACGTTCTGCGAAAACAACTTTTCGTCGGAATCATATAAATAGATTTAACAACAACCTTTCTGAGGAACATTACTATCATGGCTTTCGCAACCTTCGCACAATTTGATCAGGATTTCTGCCAATGGCAGCGCCCTGAGCAGTGTGATCGTCGCCCAGAGTTTATGCATGATGATGAACCTTGTAGCGCCCTTAGTATTGGAGATAAGCCAGGAATTTAACGGCAAATCTCAAAAGCAGTAAAAATACTAAGGGAAATCAGAAATGGTTTCCCTTTATTGTTTTAGAAGTTCAGTTTTACCCAGTACAGAACACTCGTGCAAACGATCTTTTACAATTCGGATTAGTTGCTGGTGGTATGGCAGAATGGCTATGCGCTTCCCTCATAAGGAAGATGATGTGGGTTCGATTCCCTCTACCACCACCAGCGTGATGCTAAGCTTATTGAAGCTTAATCTTTACTACTTGCTGGAGAAATTCCCAAGCCTTTTGGAACTTCTTCGCACTAAGCAAAGATTCCATTTCAGACTTTTGGGATGGGGTAGCCTTTTTGAAAAATTGGAACATTTCCATCATTCCAATATTTCCAGGGTAGCTAGCTTCTGATAGGAGTTCATTAGTTTTCATGCTTATATTTATAAATTGGGGTGTAGCTTAATTGGTAGAGCACCAGACTTTGACTCTGGCAGGCGCAAGCCGTTGTGAAGGTTCGAGTCCTTCCACCCTAGCCAAATTAATCCGCGGGCCGATTGGACGGAATCTGGTCTACGAAGCCGGAAACTGGAGGTTCGAGTCCTCTTCCGCGGACCAAATGTAGTAAACGATGGTGATCGTGATGGAATTGGTAGACATCCCTGTCTGTGAAACAGGTTCTTGCGGGTTCAAGTCCCGTCGGTCACCCCAACTGTATCAAATTTAGTAACAGTCGTAATCAAAAATAGAACACTTCGCGCGTCGAGCCAGTTGGCATGGGCAGCGGTCTGCAAAACCGATTAAAGGAGTTCGATTCTCCTGACGCGCTCCAGATTTTTCAACATCTCGCATTATGGATTGAATTCGATAATGTTGAGACCCATTAGGAGTTATGTAATGAGCATCAAAGAAATGGTAGCAAACGGAAAGCAGGTCGAATTTGTTCGGTATCAGAGCAAGGAGCTGTGGTATAAAACAGAATGTGGATTTGAATTCCCTGTTCCAATCGAGGATACAAATGAAGCGGCCTTTATTGCTAAGGACAAAGCAATGCTCTTCATGCGTTGGATCAGAAAACATCTTGCTTCGATTGAAACAGCAAAACAAGAGCAACAAGTTTAATCAGTACCGCGTTAGCATAGTCCGGCTTAATGCGCTTCCCTGTCACGGAAGAGATCACGGGTTCAAATCCCGTACACGGTGCCAAAGAATTGAAATAGCAACTACAGTGGAACACCGAAAAACTTGCCAAAGTCGACCAAAGCAAGGACCGGCCATGAAGAGTTAGGGTTGCCGTAGATTCAAGCGCTAAATTTCAATTCATCAATCTCGCTGTCGGTTAGTGGTCAATACCACCTGTTTTGGGAACAGGATTGCGTAGGTTCGAATCCTACCAGCGAGACCAATATACACCATGATGACTGCTGGTAACGGTCAGTGCCCTTTCAAGGCACCGCCTTCGGGCTAGGGTTCGATTCCCTCATGGTGTACCAAAAGTCTCATTTGTCTGGTTGTAATGTCAGCCTGGTAGACGGCCCGCTTTGGAAGTGGGAGGACGCTGGTTCAAATCCAGCCAGCCAGACAAATGAGATTTTCAATACTGCGTTGGTGCTTCTGGGTAGGCCGAGAGTCCTTCAAACTCTAGAGACGGGTTCGATTCCCGTACGCAGTACCAGATTTATGGAAAGACAGCCGAGCAGGGGAAACTTTCGAACATGATTTGAAATCTCGAGCACTCAGATCATGGAGCTGAAAAGCGCAAAAGTGAAAGCTGCCAGGGTTGTTGTTTAGTGTAACGGGAGCACGCACCTTTTGCTAGGCATGCCGAAGACCGGTTCGACTCCGGAGCAACCCATAAATCCACAATGTCCCTGTCGTCTACGATTGGTTTAGGACACGACCCTTTCAAGGTTGGAAACCGGGTTCGACTCCCGGTGGGGACGCCAAACTAAAATTTGACTATAAATACAACTGCACAATGGTGTGCAATCAACAAATTAGGAGAGAAAACATGAAGTTTTTGATCGCAGCAGTACTAGCTCTTGGTCTCGCAGCTTGCGGTGAGCCAGATGCACAGCGCGTTAAAGTTCAAGAAGAGCTTAAGGCGTTCCAGGAAAAGTGCAAGGCAAATCCACGTGACGCTGAATGCGTTCACGCAGAGTCACTCAAGGGTGGTGGTTAATTAGTTCCCTAGTCTAGTAGTTGTAGTTTGCTACTAGACTATCTACAGAGCCATAGTATAACGGCAGTACAGGAGTCTCCAAAACTTCTGGTGGGGGTTCAATTCCCTCTGGCTCTGCCAAATCAAGGTTCACTGAGCCTTAAGTCAGTAAAGAGAAGGGTTATCCGCTTATTGCGGGTCCGGCAAAATATTCTCTATGTGATGAAAAGCCTAAGTCACAAACTCAACACCGCTATAGTGTTAATGGTCGAGCACAGAAGACTGTCAATCTTCAAGGGCGGGGTTCAAGTCCCCCTAGCGGTGCCAAACTTTAGAGGCAAATATGGAAAAACAGAAATGCCCGCTTCGCTGTTGCCAAATACGCAATCCTCATCGAGATGATTGCAAAATAAAGGTAGCAAGAGCTAAACAAAGAATGAAAGAGCGCGAAGAAAAGCGCAAACAAGAACAACATGCCGTTGTAGCTGAGATAGATTAGCGAGAGATTGAAACCCTCTAGAGGTTGGCGCGATACCAATCGACGGCACCAGATTATATGCACTCGTAGCTCAGCTGGTAGAGCACTGGATTGAAAATCCGGGTGTCGCTGGTTCAATTCCAGCCGAGTGCACCAGGCGGGTCAAGTTGGAAAGCTAGCTACTCCAATTTCCCTTACGATAGACGAATCTGATCTGCAGGTCGGTTAGACTGGGTTTGGGTTAATTGATCCGCCGCCAAACAGTTGGCTCATGGTGAAATGTTATCACATCCGATTTTGATTCAGACGTTCTAGGTTCGATTCCTAGTGGGCCTGCCAATAGTTTAATACGTCCTCATAGCTCAGCTGGACAGAGTACTTGGCTACGAACCAAGAGGTCGGGGGTTCGAATCCCTCTGAGGACGCCAGGAATTGCTTTACGAAGCGACTAGTATTGCGGTCGTAGAATACCACAAAATCCTAAGGTTAGCTAGTGGTATGCTGCCGGATTCAACGGTGCCGAAAGGCATCTGAGATACAAGCTTACGGCTGAGAAGCAAAAGCAATTCCACCTATCTCTCTATGGGCTAATCAGGTAGGTCACCGCGTTCGGGGCGCGGCTCGCATTTGCGAATTCCAGGTTCGAATCCTGGTGGAGAGACCAGTTTACAAAATCAAGATTTTGTTGTAGAATATCAAAACTTAAAGGAGATGAACATGAAAGCTTATGGTCATAGCCGTCGCGATAAACTCGAATGCAAATACGGCTGCTGCACCAGCAAGAGCGGCAAAAAGAAGAATTGCCGTACTGTGGTTGATCGCGCCAATCGTAAAACTGCTCGTCAAGACGCTAAGTCGGAAGTTTTTGACGACTAATCTGCCCGGTCTGTCGGATTTACAGTCACTGGTCTTCGAAACCGGTTGAGAGAGGTTCGAATCCTCTACTGGGCGCCAGGCGGAACCAAACGCGGCCATTGCGCAACTGAGCTGCAAAATAATTCCGTCGAATACTTGCATAGGTCTTTATTCCTGAACGACAAGTTGGGAAAATTGATTGACAAACCACTGGTCGGCTGGGTTTGCAAGCTTATAGTCTTTCTCTGAAAACTTGTCGGACTTAGAGATTGGCCAAGCCAACCAAGAATTTGGGGTGCAAACTTTGATGGTGAAGTCCTGCCTCTTAAGCAGAGAGAACCGGTTTCGAGTCCCGGGCGCCCCACCAAATAACTAATCCGAATTGTTAGGCATATCCAAAATGAAGCCAAAAGATAAAAAAGACAAATACCTTCATGACAAGCTGGAAGAACTTGATGGTCCTATTCCTGATACTTGCAAAAAGCAAATCAGAGAAGCAAAGCGTCGCGTGAAGCGCCAAATATCAAAGAAGGGCCGGCTAGAAGGTAAGCGAGCTGTTCGCGACTTTGAAGATGAGTAGCCGGCGAAAGCATAAATAAAAGGTCCCAAATGGGACCTTTTAACTTTTCAAGACCTGATTATGAGAATCTTACTTACTGGCTATGAAGGTTTCATTGGTAGAAACCTCGAAAAATCATTGCGCGAGCAGCACGAAGTTTACCAATACTATGGCGACATTAGATATTTCGCGTGTTCTCATGATGTTGATTTGGTTATCCATTTAGCAGCCCTAACTGGTGTTAGAGCGAGCTTAGATAAGCCAAATGAATATTGGGAAACTAACGTCACTGCGTCAAAACGAATTTTTGATTGGTGTGAATCAAAAGGAACAAAAGTTCTTTATGCTTCATCAAGTTCGGTCTATGAATGGTGGCTAAATCCATATGCAACGACAAAGAAAGTTATGGAAGAAATTGCACCAAAAAATTCTTTAGGTTTGCGCTTCCATACAGTGTTTGGTCCTGACAGCCGTCCTGACATGTTCTATGACATGCTCTTAAAAGATAAGGTGACGTACGTCACCAATCATAAGAGAGACTTTACTCACATTGACGACGTCGTTGCTGCTATAAAAATCCTAATTAATGAGCAGGATTTGACTGGTGTTGTAGATATTGGTACTGGAAATCCAATAAGCGTTGTTGATGTGGCAACACGGTTTGGTAAAGGTCCTTTCCCAGTTTTGTCATCAACACAAGCTGAACGCCAAGAAACCCAAGCAGATTTAACACTACTCCGCAGTTTAGGATTTTCGCCGCAGAAAAGCATCCTTGATTGAGCCCCTGATAAATAAATCTTTTGTAACAAATAATCTTTGGGGTAAAAATCAATGATGAGTTTGGAAAGATTCAGACATTATACGATTGGGGTTCCTGAAATTGATGCTGAGCATTGGGAACTCTGCGCGCTCCTAAATGAAGCGTTCAAATTTGCAAAAGACAGGGATGCTGAAGCGCTTAAAAAATTGGTGAAAGAGCTCTCTGCGAAACTGCAAGAGCATTTTGAAAATGAAGAATCGGCAATGGCTGACAAATCGTATCCATGGTTGGCCGCACATATTGAAGATCATCAGCGTATGATGCGAGCTATGGATAGATTCTTAAGGCGGGCTAATGATGAATGTTACAGCACCCTATATTTTTCATCTGATCTTGAAGAGTTGTTAATGCAGCATATAGATCAGCAAGATCGACAGTACGAGCATTTCATTTGCAAATAAATTTTCTTTTTTGTGAAGTTGTGATATAATCGCAACATATGAAAAAGAGAAAAGACAATGAATAAAATTTATGTTGCTATCGCGTTTGGCGGCTCTTACGAGGACGCGTGGGAAAACAATGTTGCTGCTTCCAAAGATCGACTGAAGATTGAGCGATACGTTGAAGACCAAAATGCTCGAATCGCTCGACTTACTGAAATCGAACTCGCAGTTCGTCAGTTTGCAGAAGAATACGACAAAAAGAATCCGTTTGACCGTTCAACGTATGAAGCCGCGTTTGATGTGCCAAAATGGCCAGCTGGAATGGATCAACGACTGATCACCAGTGAAATGCGTGCCGAGCGCGAGTCCATCAAAAAGCTCAACGCGGAAATCGCCCAACGAAACCATGCTCGCATGACCTCGCACAACGAGGCTCGCAACGAGGCAATCAACAGCTTTGCGTTTGCCCATGGGCTCGATCAGGAAGATGTTTCTAATTGGGACGAAGCTACCAACTTTAACATCATCCACTATCTGAACAACGCTACTGGAACCAAGTATCGTGTTGACGAAGTCGACGAGATTTAAGGAGACTTTGAATGTACATGATTTATTGGTCTGAAAATAGTTTGCCAAAAAGCGAATCATTCGACAGCAACAAGATGAACGAAGCGCTAAAGTTTTCCGAGTCACTTCGTAAGCGTCAATTCGCCGGCGAAGACGTCCACTTCATTGTGATGGCCGTTGAAAACCCCAACTGTGTTGGCAAAATGGGTGTTGATGTGACTGGACCAGATTACGATTGGAAAAAGAGACGTCAATGAAAGTTGGTTTTACTTGTTCTGCTTTTGATTTGTTGCATGCTGGGCATATTCTCATGCTTGAGGAAGCTCGAGCAAATTGTGATTTTTTGATAGTTGGGCTTCAAGTTGATCCATCAATCGATCGCCCTGAAAAGAATAAGCCTGTGCAGTCAGTCACCGAGCGTTTTATTCAACTTTCGGCTGTCAAATTTGTCGACAAAATCATTCCTTACTCTACCGAGCGCGATCTAGAAGATTTGATCCAATCACAACCGATAAACATCCGATTTATTGGTGAAGAGTACAAGCATAAAGATTTCACCGGGAAAACTTACTGCGAGGACGCTGGCATCGAGCTGTACTACAATTCTCGACGTCACCGATTTTCTTCTTCAGAGCTGCGCTCGAGAATTTCATAATGCCTTTGACCGATTTATCGAAAATTGTAATCCCGATGATCCGTCAGATCATTCCAGGTAAAATTGCCGCTGAACTTGTCAGTGTTCAGCCTATGACTAGCGCAACAAGTATCCTTCCGACGCTGAAGCTGAATCTCCCATTTGAGGTAGAGCGGGGATCAGCGACAAACTCTGACGGCGTAAAGTTTAGCATTCTTATTTTTGAGGATGCCGGGAAAGCAACAAACGATCCGCGCCTTCTTGGGGTGGAGATTGTTGCCTCGTACCAAGAAGAAGAAAAAACAGTCTACAAAGAAACATTTACTCTCAGTGAATTTGACAATGGGTTCGCCATCACGACGATGGCGATCGCCGATATCACCCAACATATAGATGAGATTACTATTGGCTCCGATATTTCAGAGCCACGGGTAACAGCCCTAATCAACGGGGTGATTGAACGGTTGCAGACTCTCCACAGCGATATGGAAACTTTTGCTCTTGCAGTTACTAAACACGCGCTAAAGTAGGCAATGTTCAGCATCCCTGTCCACATTCCTGACTATCAGCACGAGATAAAACTCTTTCACCAATGCCCGATTGCAAATAGCGACGGGTGCGGATTCATCGTCAGCGTCCAAGAACGATATTATGCTGGCATGACTAATTGTGTTTTTCTTAGTGTAGGTAAATTGGAATTGTTGATGGGCCGAGGCGGCAGCACTATCTTTTGGTCCATTGACGTGTTCAATGAGACTGTTAATCTGCTTCGCGACCAGATTGACGCGTACTCAATTGGCGAAACTCTTAACACAAAAGCGCTGCGACCAGTACTCCAGACAATCATTGATCGCCACGCCGAAACTGGTGAAATCGAGTATAAACAGCATCGCGAAATGATGCATGAGCTAATGTCTGAACTTCGAGCTCACGCCTCTTGATGAGTTTTTGTTTACAATTTTCTCTTCACGGTTTATAATGCTTGTTCATAATAACAAGAAAAATAAGTTGTGCGAAGGGCAAAAAGGCAACATGATGTCACCGCCATCATTTACGACAAGCGCGGTAGAATTCTAAGCATTGGCAAAAATTCATACGTAAAGACACATCCACTCCAAGCGAAGTACGCAAAAGATGTTGGTGAAGTTGAAAAAGTTTTTCTGCACGCCGAGATCGCGGCGATTATTAAGTGCCAGCACCTTAACAGGGCGCATACAATAAAGGTCTTTAGGTTTAACAAAGATGGAACAGAAGCCAACGCTAAGCCATGCGATATCTGCTATCCAGCAATTCGAAAAGCGGGTATCAAAAGAATCGAATATACCGTTGGAAAAACCAACGATTCAAAAACTTCTCAGTGCTCTTACGCGTGTGAGCGAAACTCTTAGAGAACCAATTTGCGTTGGGGAAGAAGAATTTTATGTCAAGCGATGTGGCGACAACGCAAGATTCCTTGAAGGCAATCGCAAGTTTGTAGTCAAGTCCCACGCAGTCGCAGTTTCAGAAATCGAAAACTCTGATGGTGATGTGTTCATTGTCTCGCTCTCTGCTCAACCAATGACTTGCGTTAAAGGGCTACATGGCTATGATGACCATCTACCGGTCAACGCGCTTTACTTGATAGATTGGTACTTCGAAATTTATCAGAAACGTCAAACTGTTGATCATCAAGCGCAAAGTAAGAACACTTTGGGTAGTCGCCAATTTTATCACCTGCTACGCCGGCAGTTCTTTAAGTTTGGTGAAGCATCGCTTGATACCTTTGATCTTCAGCCAGCCAAGGTCATGCGTGAAGTTGCTCACGCAATCTTCGTAGAAATTCAGCGAAGAATCGATGAGGTCTCTATTGGAGACGAACTTTCTAAAAAGCGGGTCCAGCGAATTGTAGACCTTAATATAAAAAGAATCGCCGATGAAATTCGCATGAACGGCGACGAAGAAAAAGCAAGGTGGTTGTACAAACATGAATATTAACGAATTCCAAGAAGAACATTCTGGCGCACCGTACGAGCTGCACGAATTTGCAGAGCTAGCCGAAGACCTTGAAGACGCCCCTGATCTGGTCGAAGCGGCTTCAAATTATCTCCAAGCCCGCGAAGAGTTTATCAACGCACTGGCTGAGCATGGAGTTGAGCAGGGATAATGGCGCGCAAACACAACAGGATGGACAACAACTATCTGTCGGTGTCAACTCCTGTTGAGGAAGATACGCTAACAACCGATGATGGGTGGATATTCAAAATCACCACATCAGATGTGGTTCTTCACACAGCAATAACCCAGTATTTTTTCGAAGTGACGATTGAAGACGTGGTAAACAAGAAAACCACGGTTCTAGGTAAATACTCGATAAACCAGGGCGCCTTCAAGAAAATTTTGAATGACGAAGATCGTAAATGGATGGCAAGAAATATTCATTACCACTTGAAGGCGGTAATTGACGGTGATATGGATACGTTTACATTAGGTGAATGGGTAAACGTTAAAGCACTTGTTGAAGTACTAAAACAGGGAGCCAGAGACCTACTCACTGATACCTCGCCAGCAATCCCATCAGGAACCGTGGAGTCTGTCGTATGGCTCTAACACAAAGCGACCAAGAGGAAATTGAGCAATTCCGCAGATTCCTCGAATTTTCCAAGAAGAAGAACAAAATAATGGAAGCATACGAAAAAGCATATTCAAGCCCAAAACAGGTCATTGTAATGCGCACTGATTTAAACATGCGAAAAGGCAAAATGGCAGCTCAAGCTGCGCATGCCTCAATGGCGGTGCTACTTGACCAAATGACCGTAGAATGCGAAGAGCTCTACGAAATCCATAAAATGGTCGTAGCTAATGATTCGCCTCTTTACGCTTGGCTCAATGGACCATTCAAGAAAATTTGCGTTGGTATAGATTCTGAAGCAGAATTGCTGGAGCTCTATGAAAAAGCTAAGGCGGCCGGTTTACCGACAGCTCTTATCACGGACAGCGGGTTAACAGAGTTTAATGGAGTTAAAACTCATACCTGCATTGCTATTGGTCCTGAGACGCCAGACAAGATTGACCCATTCACATCCAACCTTAAGTTATTGTAATGGCAACAACTTTTACTCCAGAATCTAAGCTCCCTTCGCGTATTGATTCTCCTTCAGTATTTTTGGCTGGGACAATCGAAATGGGGAACAGTGTTGATTGGCAATCTGTTGTAATACATCGATTGACTGACGTTGATGCGGTGCTTTTTAATCCTCGGCGAGTACTTGCGCCGTCTGAAGAAGATGAAATCGATTACCAAATAAATTGGGAACTTGACCATCTACAGAAAGCTGACATCATCTTCATGTTTTTGGCAGCTGATTCTGTTTCACCAATTTCATTACTTGAGCTTGGCTTGTATTTGAATGCAGGCAAACCACTGATAATCGTATGTGAACCAGGTTACACTCGCCGCCAGAATGTGAATATAACAGTGAATCGCACTATTGGTGCGATCAGCCACACACATCTCGTTGAAAGCTTGGATGAGGGAATGAACATTCTCAAGAATTATATCAGCGTAATTACTTGTTTACGAGATGCTGAGCATTTGATAAAATGCTAGAATAATTTTTGAGGTCAAAATCATGCTATTCAAAATTCGCAATGCTGAGGGCAAATTCTCAAAAGGCGGTATCGACGATAACAGATGGAATTGGGGACCGAAAGGTAAGGTATGGGGAACCAAAGCCGCCTTTGCTGGGCACCTGTCATTGGCTACAAACAGCAGCGAAAATGAAAGTGAAACTCCTGCATCTCTTTTTCGCCGTTATGGTGAATGCACTGTCATCGAAGTCGATGAAGAAAATGGCGGAAAACGAGAACTTCCATTCAAGGAATGGTTTGCTGAGTATGTGAAGACCAGCGACAAGTTCCGCAAGATTCGTCGTGACCGCAAGAAAGAAGACGATCTGAACGCCAAGCTCAAGGAAGAGCAGGAAAAGCCTTGGGGTTCGGCTGAACGCAATCGCGTTATTCACGCTGTAGCGCACTCGGCAAATATTCGCCCTATTGGGTTGATTGTTGCAACTCAAGGAAAGCCTGAAATTCCGATTCACTATCACGTCCAAATTAACGGCGAAGACTACGCGATCGTCCGCCTTGAAGATGTGAAACCGTGCCGTAAAAACTAAAGCGTGAGTCTTGCTGACAACTACCCTGTAGGCATGAGTATCTGCGATTCTTATGGCATCGCAGGCAATTGTGGTTATCTTTGCCCAAATCTTGCTGACGAAAAATGTGAGTGTTTCGAGGACTTTTCACCAGAAGACATTCAAGATTCTGTCAGATGGCATTATGGTGTCGAGGCGGCAACTGAAGTCAAAAAGGAAATTCGTCGTGAAAGACGAGAAAGGAAAGCAAATGCTGTATCGAATTCGTAGAAATGGAACTGGCATCCAACTGTATTCGACCGGTGGAGAAACTGTCAGCTGGAAAGCCAACGGTAAAATTTGGTCGTCCCTTTCGGCGTTCGCTAGTCATCTGGCGCTGAAGACCCATAGCCGTGACAAGATGGAACGCAAGCCTGTCTCGCTGTTCAAACTGTATGGTGATTCTGTTGTGGTCATGATCCCCGAATCAGGGGTTGGCCACATCGAGGAAATGCCGTTCGCTGTTTGGTACGATCAGTATTTTGAGACCAGCGAAAAGTTCCGGGCGGCACGCAAAGCTGAAAAGTCGATTTTGACCAAAACCCCGGAGCCGAAAGGTTCCAATGTGCCAGAAGCTGCTCACCAGTTGACTGCACAACCGGTCGTTGTAAATAAGCCTAAAGGTTGGGACATTCCGACCAAAACCAAGGTCAAGCAAGTGCTTGAGCAATATTCACAGTTGGTTACAGCTCTCCAATTTCATGGGTTTAGCGAACACCCGAAAACTGGTGAAACCTACGGCATCGTAGAAATTTCCGGCAAGCGATTCGCTCTGCTAGAGCTGTAAAAACAAAAATCAAACGGAGGTAACATATCATGAAGGTCCATTCTACTGGTTGGCCCACTATCGACAATCACATGAACAAATTTAAGGACACACTATATGTTACAATATCCAAGTATCATCGGGAGCGCCAAAGCCCCTCTAGGTAAACCATGTTTCGCTTTCATCAAATACGACGGTTCTAATCTTCGGTGGGAATGGTCCCCCAAGAAAGGCTGGAATAAATTTGGCACAAGACGCCAAATGTTTGATGAAGGAACCCCTCTGTACAATCAAGCGATACCGATCTTTATGGATTCGATCGCTGATGAATTGGTTTACCGAACCAAGCAGATCGTAAAAAATCCAGAACGTATTACCGCCTTTACTGAGTTTTTTGGTGCTTCTAGCTTTGCTGGAAGCCATGAAATGGATGAGGAAAAGGAGCTTCGCCTATTTGATGTCTTTCTTTTCAAGAAAGGCTTTGTTCCACCTAAACAATTCATCAGTGTCTATGGAGAAATGCCCTGCACCGCTGAGGTTGTTTATGAAGGCAATCTCAACCAAAAATTCATCATGGACGTCAGAAAAGGCAAATACCCAGGGTTTGAGGGTGTTATTGCAAAAGGCAACGATTTTTCAGTCAAAATCAAAACTGATCGCTTCTTTGAGAAGCTGCGCCATAGATTTTCAGACAAGTGGGAAGAATATGGTGAATAACGTTTACTTTTTCTGGCTGCGTATTATAATTTCAAAACTTTCAAAACAAGGAGTTTTTCGATGAAATTCACCAAAGGCATCAAAGCAGCTTTCCTGTTCGTTCTCGCTGGCGGTCTCGCTGCTTGTGGACCATCGCCTGCGCCGCAGGCCCAATATGTGCCGCAACCTCCGCCGCAGCAACAGTATCCGCAGCAATACCAACAAGCTCCGCAGGCTCCTGTTGTGGTCGCACAGCCGCAAGAAACTGGCATCGGCACCGGCACAGCCATCCTTGGCGCCGCGGCGATCGGTGCCGCTGGTTACATGGCCGGTAAGGCCATGGCTGACAACAAACAGCAAACGACCAACACCACGGTTTATCGTGATCGTCCTGCATATGTTCAGCCGAGCACTGTGACTGCCCCGCCGGTTGCCGCTCCGATGGCTAAAGCCGCTCCGACGCCGGCTCCTGCTGCGAAAGCTTTTGTTCCGCAATCAGCGGCAAAAACTGCCACTGTTACGCAAATGCGTTCGTCATCGACTTCTTCGTTCCGCCCATCGGCCGCCCGCCGCAAGTAAATCACGCCGCAACAAATGGCAGGTATGTTTAGGCATACCTGCCATTTTTGTCTCAAAAGTTCGCAGAGATTGTATAAATACTCTATCCAACGCTGCTGTAGCTCAGTTGGTAGAGCACACCCTTGGTAAGGGTGAGGTCATCGGTTCAATCCCGATCAGTAGCACCAGAAAAGGAATTTAACATGCGCATGGCCGACATTCTTAAAGAAAGTGCAAATCTTTCGCTTGATGCCACGAAATTAGGAGTTGAAGACATCATCCAACTTCTGCGTGCCAATTACAATGACAAAGACCTTGAGAAATCCATTGACGAGGCTGATGACAACGGCTGGTTTAAATACGCCGGGTATAGCCCAACTGGCAAATCGCATATGTACGACTACGCGTGGTACGACAGCGAAACTGAAGAAGCTTGGTGCATAGTTCGTCTCCATGTAACTCTTGGCAAGAGCGGAAAACTTGAATGCGATTTCTCGTCAATGCCAATTCATCAGTTTGACGAAGAAGACGAAATCGATAAGTATTTCAAACGTTTAAATCCATAACTAAACGCGGGTGTAGCTCAGTTGGTAGAGCACTTCCTTGCCAAGGAAGATGTCAGGAGTTCGAACCTCCTTACCCGCTCCAAACCCCATAACCTAACCAAAGGACATCATCATGAAGATCAGTCTTGAAATCCGTCCTGGCGAAGGTGGCGAGGACGCAAAGTTGCTCGTCAAAGACCAGGCATCCATTTACATTAAGTATGCTGAGCGCATTGGCGCTAAAGCTGAAATTTCCGCCGAAGACCACGGCTGAATTGACATCACTGTCGAGGGGCAGTCGAGCCTCGTTCAGTCGTTATTGAGCGAAAGTGGCGGGCATAGATGGCAACGAGTCCCACCAACTGAAAGAAAAGGTCGAGTTCATACTTCCACCGTTACTGTCGTTGCTCTCCAAATTCCAGAGGAAAGAGAATGGGCTCTTAATCCAAAGGACATCCAAACGTTTGTGACCAAAGATTCCGGTCCGGGCGGACAACACCGAAACAAAACAGAAAGCTGCATCATAATGCGCCATATCCCAACAGGGATTGAAGCAAAAGCCGCAGAAAAATGTCAGCACCAGAACCGAAGAGTCGCAAGAGAAGTTCTAGAAGCTCGCGTCAAAAATTACCTCGCGCAAAAGAAATGGGCCGAATTGGCCCAAAAGAAAGCTGAGTGTAAAGGCAGCGGAATGCGCGGTGATAAAATCAGAACTTATCGGTCGCAAGATGATGTAGTTATTGACCACAGGACCGAAAATAAATTCCGGCTCAAAGATGTGAAATCTGGAAAGCTTGAGAAGTTACTTGCTCAAATCTAATGAGATGTCTTTGAGGATGTCGCGAATGTTAAATGCCATTCCATCGTCCTTATAGGCAGAGGTATATTTTCTGATGAGATGCTTGGCCACTTTTTCTGGGTTGTCAAGCATCAAATCGAAAATTTCAGTCTTATATCCGCGATCTGCAGCCCAAGGTTTAGCCTTTTTAGCAAAATCTTTTAGGAGTTGTGCAGAAGACGCAATCAAGTCCTGAATCTGCTTTTTTAGCTCTGTTCCAGGAAATGCTGGAAGTTTGAGAGCAGCTTGCTGAATCTGCTGGGCGCCTGCAATTTCCTCACGCTCAAATAGCTCAATTGCCTCAGATAGAACAGTCGGTTTTAGGTTTTCTAATAGCATTTCAAATCCAATCAAATCAAATATAGGAGTATTTATCTTGACAGTCATAATCATTCCAACGAAGGCGCAAATTTCCCATTACTCTAGCTGGTATGGAGTTGATCTAGATGGAACTCTAGCAATTTACGGCGGCTGGAAAGGAAAAGATCATATTGGTGAACCGATAAAACCAATGGTTGACCGCATTAAAGCTTGGCTGGCCGCCGGCGAAACGGTCAAAATTTTCACAGCCAGAGCATGCGAACCTGACGCGATACCGCCGATTAAGGCGTGGTGTCTTAAACATATTGGCGTCGAGCTGGAAGTTACAAACGTTAAGGATTACGGAATGATCGAGATTTGGGATGATCGCGCAGTTCGAGTCGTTTTTAATCAGGGTCATCCTTGCTGTGATCATGAATACCAGCGCAAGGATCACAAAAGAAAAACTCAAGCTGAAGAAAAAGAAGTGCATTGCATTGGTTTACGCCGTGATAAAGAAGTGATATAATGCAATCTTAACAAAACTAACAACATAATGAGTTTCCCTGATCTCGTCTCACAAATTTTAGCAACTTCATCCAGAGTTACTATGGAACGGAGCGAAGACACTGTCTTTCGCCACATAGTTGAAGAAGTTGGTGAATTAGCCGAAGAACTTACCATCGCCACAGGCATGACATACAAAACTGCCGGTGCTGATGGAGTAATTGGCGAATCAATTGATGCCATTATCTCGCTTGTTGATATGATCTACGTTCACTCAAAAAGGAACGGAATCGAAATCACACAAGAAATGATGATGGAAATCGCGTCTAAAAAACTAGCAAAATGGGAAGATTATGCCTGGCGGCTATCAAATCGTTAAGCGGGTCTATGATGGCCCATATAAGTTTCTTCGTGAAGAGAAAGTTGGCGGCGTACACCCGTTTCTAGATGTAGCGATGATCTGTTACAGCGAGCTGAAGCGGAGAAGTTTTGAAGAATGCTTCTTTCTTGATTTTATCAGTGATGACGGAAAGGTATGTCGTCGCTGGCTAAGTATCGATCGGGGCCCTCGCTCAATTCCAATTTCAAATTAAGGGACAACATGCGTCTTTACACTTTCGTTAATGGCCTCTATATGCGGCCGATCCAATTTGGTATCCAATCAGCGCATCTTCTGGGCGACATGATGGTTAAATACCGCCCACTGCAAATCGTTGATGGTGAATTGGATGCAGTAAAAATCTCCGATCAGTACATTCAGCTGAATGAATGGGCTGAGCACCATAAGACGATGGTCATCTTGAATGCGGTGAACGTGGCCGGGCTACAAGAAATCTTCACGTTCCTCGACAGTGAGGACAATCCATTCCCGTACGGCAAGTTTCACGAAGATGAGCAATCTTTGGGTGGGGTGATCACTTGTGCTGGTGTAATCGTTCCTGAAACGCTGTACACCGCAGCGGCTGATATGCGCTACAACAGGAATGCTGAATATGACCCAACAACTGGGACACTAAAAGTCGTTCAACGTGATGATCAGACCCGCTATTCATGGAATGAGCACAAGCTGTCACAATTCGAAATGTCGCTTGCCCAAAAAATTAACGATTATGGGCTTGCATCATGAAAATTTTCTCGTCTGTCTTGACCTGGCTATTTGAGAAAGAGTACAGCGTTTTTGAGCTGATCGCTTTCATGATGTTGTTTACCGCAGTAAGCAACTTTTGGGCGTTCCTTGGTATCGGCCTCGTAATTGTTATGGTTGGTAGCCTACTTCGTGGAGTAAGCGAAACGCTGGCCGATCGAGTTAAAGGCTAACGATTCTTCGCCTTTGCAATTTTGCCAACGAAACTTTGGATGGTTTTTGTAACGGCCACGTTAAGATCATCCATTGCTTTTTGAGCTTCTTCCCAAGTCATATCACTCATATCACCGAGATTGATCGATTCAACAACTTCACGAGGTGATAGACTTCCCTTTGGGTATTTGTCGATTTTAGCGTTGATGGTATCCATCACTTTGCTCATATCGATAGTAGGAACTTCAATTTCTTCAAATTTCATGGGGAATTTTCCCTACGTAAAAACGTATTTATTACTTGGGTTTTAAGATGTCTGATATTGTTACAATGATCACCTGCCAACAGAACGGAAACCATGCGGTTGATGTCATCCGCTGGGAAGTAAATAAGGCAAAGCCACCAGTGCAATTGGTTGGGCATCAATATGAATTCAATTCCAGAATCTTGAGCCGTGTAACACTTACACAAAAACAAATCTTTGGAGAAAAACGATGAAATCAGCGGACGAAAAATCGTTAGTAAATGAATTTGCCAGCGAATGGGATCAAATGTCTACCTTTGAGAAGGTAGGAGCAATCATCATCTTCGCGCTCATTTTTTCGACTGTGTTTCTGTAATTCAAAACCTCAACGTTAAAAACAGTTTACAAATTCACAGCCTCAAGATAGAATTAACAGATAACTAAAAGTATAAAGTTAGTTCAATTCAAATAACAAGGGGATAATGATTTATGGAAGTTCAGAATGCTCAAACTACCGGCGTGTTTTCCATGGCAGTCGTTAATGAAATCTTGTTAATTAACGACCTAACAGCAGCAAAAGACCGAGCGGTGGAAGCAATACGCGAATGTACTGCAAAAATTCGCAAAGAGAATATAAGGAAGGCCGAGGCAATGGTCAACAAGGCAAAAACCCAAACTGAAATAGCATTTGGGATGTCAAATTTTATCCTTGCCTTCCAAGGACAGAAGGTAATAAAATGAAAATTCGAAAAGGTTTTGTTTCAAACAGCTCCAGCTCCAGCTTCGTTGTGGCTTTCCCGAAAGGGTTTGACCCATCGGACACCGCAGTAAAAGAACTGCTATTTGGAGATTCACAGCGCGTTTGTTACTATGAATACGCTGTTGACGCTGACCAAGCAGCCTCTATTATTGCCAGCGATATGCGAGGGCAAGCACCAAACAACAATGAAGCAATGATTGACGCGCTAAGCGGTCATTTGCCGGGTGCCCCAGATTACGACGATTTCAGGATTCGTGATGACAGCAAACCAGAGTGGCAATGGAATTGTGATTGGGAGTCCTATGAAAAGGCGTTGAACGTTTTCCGTGAAAAAATGATGGAAAACATGAAAGCCGAATTTGGTGATGCTGACATTTATTGCTTCGAGTATTCGGACAATGACGGTCATATTTACTGCACGCTTGAGCATGGCGACACCTTTGCTGCAGTGCCACACCTTCGAGTGAGCAAGCACTAAAATTGTTGAACATTTTACCAGAAGGTTTAATATAATTTCATCATCTTCAAGTAGAACTTCAGCACTACGAAATATCATGAACATTGAATTCCAAAAGAAAAGCCGAGTTGACCGAGACAACAAGCATCGGACTGCTCCCAGATTTTTTGACGGCTCCAAAGAAGGTGTGGCTAAAGGTAAACAAGGCCCTCGCCACCAGCCAACCAGAATGTCCAAACGAGATATCGAAAAAGCTCTCACTGGCGACGAAGACGAATAAAAACGTTTACACTGCAATACCGATGGTATATATTATCCTCGTAGTGAACAACTATGAGGAGATTACCATGAAGATGTTTGGCTCGATGACCGGTTGTGACCTCAAGAAGATGGTGGAGGGCGCTACCGCCCAGTTGGAGAAGCACAAGCTTCCTGGGACTATCATGATTGCTGTGCCGGCTGACACATTGGTTGCGCTGTATCATGATTACCAAGATGCTCTGTTCAAGCACATGTATTACGAGATCGGGCGTTCTCTCCAACTTGAAGAGAACCGCGATGAGATTCGCAAAAAGATTCCAATCTCGTATCTGGATGACTTCGAGCAGGGTGTCAAAGATCGAACGTTGGTAGAGAGTGCCGAAGAAAAATGTCGGCATTGTGACAAACTCAAGTTGTTCCGCTTTACGCCTCGCGGACGGCTCATCAAGAAGAAAAAAGAAAATGAAAACGCTCATCGACAACAAGAGTACCAGGTTTGAGTATCACCTTGAAGAATTCTTCGAGGCCGGACTTGTTCTTGAGGGGTGGGAAGTAAAATCCCTTCTGGCAGGGCGTGGTTCCTTGAATGAAGCATACGTCCGGGTGCTCGGTGATGAAGTCGCCTTGATTGGCGCTCATATTACCCCAACTTCTCAGTACCTGAATTGCGCAAATCTTGACCCAACCCGGACGCGCAAGCTGCTCCTCAATCGCAGCGAAATCAACAAGCTGATTGGTAAGGTCCAAATTTCAGGATTCACTTTGGTGCCAGTGCGTATGTACTATAAGGGCCGTCGCCTGAAATTGGAGATTGCTCTGGCGAAAGGCAAAAAGCTTCGTGACAAGCGTGAGGACATCAAGAAGCGTGACATCGACCGTGAAATTCGCCAATCAATTAAAACCAATTCAAGAGAAAATGCATAAAAATTAACAACTTGTTGTTTACTTTTCTCCGAATTTGGTTATAATTGATTTGTATAGTTGCAAGCTGCACCGATGACGAAGCAATTTACCATAATTTGGAGATGATCATGGCAAGCAACGCAAGAGACCCGAAAATTTTCGTGATTTACAAAGCTACTCCGATTCCTGCTGGTTACCAAGGCGACCAGAAAGAAATCAAAGTGCTTCTTTTTGCGACAGAGGACCCAGTGTTGGCCAATAGCGAACGCGATCGTTTGAATAGCGGCCGGTCCACCGACGAAATTTACACCCAGAGGATGACCTACAAAGTCGAGCCTTTGCCGCTTCTGTCTCGGCGGAAAACTCGACATCCGTTCATGCGCGGGCAAAATCAGCGAGGCCTGTTTGATCCTGAAACGATGGACAAAGATGGCAATACTGACGATGGGCACAACGCGTGCCCTCAAGTTGAGGTCAAGACTCGAGGAAGACTTAGCAGGAACGTGTCTTATGAGCACGCCACACGCTGACAACCTGAATAGTTTCACTAGACGAAGGGGTCTGTAGTAAC
>JACCDS011554715.1_pt1 | contig 20987 bp, 23 predicted proteins | sample 7446441 | NCBI WGS metagenome assembly JACCDS01 (sample SAMN15323445, study PRJNA562643) | freshwater metagenome | isolation source: river surface water | place: USA:Blue River Watershed | collected 2017-08-17 | reverse complement strand
TGTCGATCTTCAGCACGTCGATGTCGAGGCTCTGCAGCTTCGACAGCGACGAGTAGCCGGTGCCGAAGTCGTCGATCTCCAGCTCCACGCCCATGTTGCGCAGGTTGCGCAGTTCTTCCTGCGCGACACCGCCCTCGTCGAGCATGCTGGACTCGGTCAGTTCGATGGCTACCATCGACGCCGGCAGGCCGTACTCGGCAAGGTAGGTCGCCAGCGCCTGCCGCAGGCCGTCGGTGCGCAACTGCAGCGCCGAGACATTGATCGACACCGGCTTGACCTGCACGCCGGCATTGCGCCAGGTGGCGATCTGCGAGCAGACCTTCTTCACCACCAGGTCGCCAATCGGGACGATCAGTCCGGTCTGCTCGGCCACGCCGATGAATTCGAGCGGCGGCACCAGCCCGCGCACGGGATGCTGCCAGCGGATCAGCGCCTCCATGCCGCACAGGCGGCCGCTGCGCGCGTCGGCGCGCGGCTGGTAATAGATGACGAATTCGTCGTTGCGGATCGCCTGTTCAAGCGCATGCTCGATCGAGATGCGCTCGCGGATGCGCTCGGCGAAGGATTCGTCGTAATACTGGAACTGCGCGCGGCCAAGCGCCTTGGCCTCGTACATCGCGATGTCGGCAGCGCGCATCAGCGAATCGACATCACCTCCATGCTCGGGATACAGGCTGATGCCGATCGACGCCTTGAGGCTGAACATGCGCCAGCTGGTGCCGGCGCCGAGGCCAGCCAGCAGTTCCATCAGCTTGGCGGCAACCTGCCCGACCACCTTCGAAGCATCGTCGCCGAGGTCTTCGATAACGACGGTGAACTCGTCGCCGCCGGTGCGCACCAGGTAGTCTTCATGGCGCAGCGCCGATCGCAGCTCTTCGCCGACCTTCTGCAGCACTTCATCGCCGGTGCGGTGCCCGAGCGCGTCATTGATGTTCTTGAAGTTGTCGAGGTCGAGGTACAGCAGCGCGACCTTGCGCCCGCGCTCGCGTGCGCACTCGAGCGCGGCCGGCAGGAAATCGTTCAGCCAGTGCCGGTTCGGCAGGCCGGTCAGAGAATCGGTACGCACCAGCGTGACCAGCTTCTCGGCCTGCTTGCGCGACTCGGTCACGTCGCGTACGGTGACGGCAATGCCAGCGCCGGAGCGCACGCCGCGCCGCTGGAACCAGCCCGCCACATGGGACGAACCGTCCGGCATGGAGAACTCGTCCTCCATGAAGCCGTCCTTCTGCACCTTGCGCAGAAAGCCCTGGATGCCGGCCAGCAACCGGCCTTCATACAACTCGCTGAGGCGACTGCCGACCAGTTCATTGCGCTGGCGCCGCTGCATTTCCGCCGCGCGCTCGTTGCAGTCTTCCAGCAGCCATTCGTCGCTGTCGCCTTCGATCGGGCGGATCATGTAGAACGCCTCGCGCGCACCGTCGACCGCCAGCCGGAACGTTGCCTGCACCTGAGACTGATGTCGCCGCTGTACCGACTGACGAATCTGCGAGATCGCGCCAAAGACCGCAACGCCTGCAAGCATCAGGCTCACCAGCGCGGCGATGGCGACATAGGTGAGCTGTGTCGACCGATAAGGCGCCAGCGCGCTGTCGACGTTCGACGCGGCGATCGCCACCAGCGGGTAATCTTCGAGCCGCTGCCAGCTGACCGCATGCGGCTGACTGGCGCCGCTGGCCGACTCCACCAGCCGCGTGCCGTGCTTTTGGTCCAGCGACGGACTGGCCAGGAAAATGCCGGCCCGCCCCTCGCTGCCACGGACCGCCAGCGCCGCGCCGTCAGTGAACTGCACGGACAGGGAATCGCCCGGAATCAGCTGCGTCATCTCATGGAAAGACATCAGGCTGTCGAGCTCGACGGCGATCAGCACCGCGCCATCGAAACTGCCGTCAGCCTTGTTCAGGCTGCGTGAGAAGCGAACGATCTGTTTGCCCGCAAATCCGCCGCGCCCTTCGGTCGGATGCGCAATCATCAGCATCGAATGCTTGCTCTGGCGGGTCTGGGTGAAAAAATCCAGGTCGCCCATGAAGGTGCCGCGCGCGAGGTTGCGGGTGCTGGTGACCGCAAAGCCGTCCGCATCGAGCGCAACCGGATACAGCCCCCCCTGATAGACGCCCTTGCGGTATTGCTCTTCGAGATCCAGCGGCGCCGCATTACGCTCCCACTGGTACTTGATCGACATCGACAGCTGGTCGATCTGGCTGACCGTGCGCAGCAGCTGTTCGGCGGAAGACTTGGCGCGGAATTCGGTGTCAGCCTGCAGCTTGTCGAGCAGATGCTGGCGATCCAGCGTGATCTTGATGGCCGCCGCTCCCCAGACGAGCGCAATCAGCAGCACGCAAGCCAGCGCCCAAACCCATCCGATCCGGCGGTTTGCGGCGCGTATCGCTTGCTCCGACTGTTGCAGCCAAGTTTGCATTTGTGGCAGTGGCCACCGCCACGCAGCGTCGCACTATGCGAATTTGCCGGACGGAAACACCCAAGTTGCAGATATTTCCATTATGCAATAATCTGCCGAAATAGCAAAGTTTGCTATATGAAAAATAATTAACTTCTGGAAATACCAAAAGTCACACGGAACGCTCAGAATCCCGCGCCGGGACGGGCACGCGCGCGCTGCTGGCGGCTTGCTTCCTGCGTTTCGCGATAGACCGGCAGGTAGACCAGCGCCAGCGTCCCGCGCTGGTCGATCTTGCTGTACTCCAGTTCCACATAGACCGGCTCGGCCTGCCCGCCCCAGACCGTCGTCTCGGTGAAGCGTTCGCCGGCACGGCCTTCGCCCCATTGCGACCGGGCTTCGGCAAGCACGCGTTCATAGGCCGGCTGCCCGCTGAATTCCATCTGCACGAAATACAGTCGGTCGCCGGCGAAGCACCAACGCTTGTTGGCAACCGGCGCGCCGCCAAACACGGCGCTGCCGTCGCCGCTGCGGTAGCACTGGTAATACGGCGACTCGGCCACTTTCTGCGCATTCGGCAGGCGAGCGACCGGCTCTTGCCAGCGCAGCCCGTCGGAGCCGTCGGGCAAGCCGGCGGCCAGCGCCGTCAGGGGCATGAGGGGCAGCAAAAGCAAACGCAAAAAACGTGTGATCTTCAACAACGGTATTCCCTGTAAAGATGACGCCCGCGGCACGCCGGCGTGAAAACGGCGCGGCAAGCCGCGCCGTTCCTTGCTGCCGGATCAGCTTACTTCCACAGCGCGCACTTCGACTCGGCCTTGGTCATGTAGGCGTGATCGCCCGGAATCACCTGCACGACCTTGTAGTAGTCCCACGGGTATTTCGACTCGGCCGGCGACTTCACCTGCATCAGCGTCATGTCATGCACCATGCGTCCGTCCGGACGGATCACGCCGTTCTTCGCGAACAGGTCATTGATCTTGGTCGACTTCAGCTTGGCCATCACCTTGTCGCCGTCGTCAGTGCCGATCGCCTTGACCGCATTCAGGTACTGCGTCGTTGCCGAATAGTCGGCTGCGTGCAGCATCGACGGCGCCTTCTTGTTGCGGGCCATGAATTTCTTCGCCCACGCGCGCGATTCGTCATTCGTGTCCCAGTACCAGCCGTCGGTCAGGTACATGCCTTGCGTGACATTCAGGCCGACCGCATGCACGTCATTGACGAACATCAGCAGGCCGGCCAGCTTCATCTTCTTGTTCACGCCGAATTCGTTGGCCGCCTTGATCGAGTTGACGGTGTCGCCGCCGGCATTGGCCAGTCCCAGCACCTGCGCTTTCGAGTTCTGCGCCTGCAGCAGGAAGGACGAGAAGTCGGACGCGGCCAGCGGATGGCGCACCGTGCCGAGCACGCGGCCGCCCTGCGCCTTGACGATCTGCGAGGCGTCATTCTCCAGCGAGATGCCGAACACATAGTCGGCGGTCAGGAAGTACCAGTCCTTGTTGCCCTGCTTGGTCAGCGCCGCGGCCGTGCCGCGCGCCATCGCCGCGGTGTCATACGCATAGTGAACCGTGTACGGCGTGCATTCCTCGTTGGTCAGGCGCGAGGTGCCCGCGCCGATCGCGATGAACGGCTTCTTCTTTTCGGCCGCGACCTTCGCCATCGCGAGGTTGGTGGCCGAGTTGGTGCCGCCGATCAGCATGTCGACGCCCTGCTGGTCGAACCACTCGCGCGCCTTGCTGGCGGCAATGTCGGCCTTGTTCTGGTGGTCGGCGGTCACGAACTCGATCTTCTTGCCGTTGACGTTGCCGCCGAAGTCCGCGATCGCCATCTTGATCGCATCCGCGCCGGCCGGGCCGTCGACGTCCGCGTACACGCCGGACATGTCGGTGATGAAGCCGATCTTGACGGTGTCGTTCGACACCTGGGCCTGTGCGCCGGGGGCAGCGACAAAAGCCATCGCGACGGCGAAGGAAAGGTTACGCATCTTCAAGTCAGTCTCCCTTGTTATTGATGGATGAAGATTAATGATCCATTGAATCTTAGCATGGCGAAATTCCTGCCGAATCTTGCACGCCGGCCCGGATCCGCGATCTTCCCTTCGGCGGCCCCGCACCGACCACGAACAGGTCAAGCCGGCGGCTGGGGGACGGATCGCCTGCTGCGACGCGGATCAAAAGCCCGAACTTGTCGCCGCGCCGATGTCCTATCGAATGATGGCGCTGCAGCCCGTCGGCCCGACGCAGAGGGGCGAGCCGCCTTCCCGCAACCGCAGGAGATGAATCGATGGAAACGAATTATCCGACGGCCGGCACCGAAACCGCTGCCCTGCAACGCGACACCGGCCAGACCGGCGCTGCCGGCGCCTTTGGCAGCGGCGGCAAGACGGTGCGGATGCGCGAAGATCTGACGAACCTGAAGAGCGACCTCGATGCGCTGATGTCTCATGCGTCCACGCTGAACGAGAACGAACTGCGCGAGGCGCGCGACCGGATCCTTGCGCGCTTCACGTCGGTGCGCCACGCCGCGCGCGGCTTTGCCGAACAGGCGGGCCGGCAGTTCAGCCAGGGGCGCGACTTCACCGCCGACTACGTGCGCGACAAGCCGCTGCAGTCGGTCGCGATCGCCGCCGGCGTCGGCCTGCTGGTCGGGGCGATGCTGCGCCGCGGCTGAGCGGACCGGGAGCGTTCGCGTGCTGGAGACCTTGCAGAAGGCAAAGAAGCTGTCCGTGATCGCACTGGACAGGCTGGGCGACTATCTTGCGCTGGCGCGCATCGAGATGAAGCTGCAGGGACGCGAGATCGGCGTACAGGTGGCAGGCTACGCCGGCGCGGCGCTGTGCGCCCTGTTTGCGCTGCTTTTCCTCGGCGTCGCCGTGATCGTCAGTTTCTGGGACAGCGACTATCGCGCGCTGGCGGCCTGGGCGGTGGTGTTGCTGTACGTGGCCGGCGCGGCCGCCGGCATCGCGCTCGCGCGCCGGCATGCGCGGACTGCCGGCGGCCTCGGCACGCTGCGCGACGAATTCCGGCGCGACGTCGCGCTGGTCAGGGAAAGCCTGTGAAACCTTCGCTGGAAGAGGAACGCCGCGCGCTGCTCGAGCAAATCGAGGCCAGCCGCGCAGTCTATCGTCGCATGCTGGCCGGAGAGGCGCACACCGCCGGCGCGCACGCGCCGCGGCATTCGCCCGGCGACGCCGCCGGCGCGTCGCCGGGCAAACGTGCGCTGCAATGGGCAACTGAGCATCCGGCCTGGGTCGCGGCCGGTGTCGCGCTGCTGGTGCTGCTGGCGCCGCGCGTGATCGGCAGCGGCAGGCGCGCGGCGGCACGCAGGAAATCGGCAAGGCGGCCGCCCGAGCCGCCCGCCAGCGGCGGCACGTTGCGCGCGCTGCTGACCGTTGCCGCGCTGCTGCTGCGCGACCCGGCGCGCCTGCGGGCGGCGGCGGCGTTCGCAGGCAGCGCATGGCGCTGGATGCAGCAGCGCCGGCGCGCTGGCCCGGCCTCACTGGCGTCGCCTGGCGCAACGGCGGCCCGTCCCGGAACACGCTTTCCGTAAATCCCGGGCGTCGCCCTCAATCAAGGCACAAACCAAGGAGCAATCATGCGAACACGACTGCAATGGACGCTGCTGCTGTCGATAGCGCTGGCGCTGGCCGGGTGCAACACCATGCGCGGCTTCGGCCGCGACGTCGAGCGCGGCGGCGAGCGCGTGCAGGACGCCGCGGGCAACGTGCAAAACCGGATGTGAACCGGGCGCTGCAGGCCGGCGCCGGTCAGACCGGGGTCGGCTCGCGCAGCAGGCAGCCGCGCAGGGACCGCTGCGGCGTCGCCGGCAGCACCACGCGCGACCAGCGTCCCGCCGGGCGCAGCACCGCTTCGGCGTGGCCGGTCAGGTCGGCGCACGCCGGCATGCCGTCGGCCGGATAGCGATACACGGCGGGTTGCCAGTCATCCGGCGCGCGGTGCACTACCGCCCAGCGCAGGCCGACGCTGCCGCCCAGTGCCAGCGCCAGCATCAGCCAGTACACGGCACGTACACGCATCTCACTGCGCCATGCCGGAGACCGCGGGACTGGCAGCGGCAGCGGCCGCGCCGCCGGCCTCGTTCGACGCCAGCACGGCGCGGTAGACGCTGGCCATCTGCATTGCAACGCGGTCCCAGGTGAAATGACGCTGTGCGCGGCGCAGGCCGGTCCAGCCCATGCGCTGCGCCAGCGCCGGATCGCGGTGCAGGCGCGCCAGTTGCTCGGCCAGCGCGGGCGGATCGTTCGGCGGCACCAGGAAACCGGTCTGCCGGTCCAGCACCGTGCTGAGGATGCCGCCGACGGCGCTGCCGATGACGGGCGTCGCGCAGGCCATGGCTTCCAGCGGCGTGATGCCGAATGGCTCGTACCACGGCGTGGTGACGAACACGTCCGCGGCGCTGTAGTACTCGCGCAGCCGATGGCGCGGCTGCGCGCCGGCAAAGCTGACCTGATCGTCGATGCCGAGCGTGCGAGCGAGCTGCGCAAGACGCCGGATCTCGGGCGTGGCCATCGGATCGTCCCCGCCCTCGCCGCCGACCACGAGCAGGCGGGCGGCGATGCGATGGTCGTCCAGCAGCAGCCGCAGCGCGTGCAGCACGTTGTCGATGCCTTTGCGCGGCACCATCCGGCCGAGCTGCAACACGATGAAGTCGCGTTCCGGCAGCCCGAGCGTTGCGCGGGCGGTGGCACGCACCGGCCAGAATTCATCCGGGTCGAAGCCGCACGGCACCACGGACAGCCGCGCCGGCGCACCGCCATACAACGAGAGCATGTCGCGGCGATCCTGCTCGCACTCGGCGATCACGCAATCGGCGTCGCGCATCAGCGCCTCTTCGAGCGCGAAACGCGCATCGGGAAAACCATCGGCCGCCCCCTGGCACAGCCGGCGCACGCGGCCAAGCGCATGGAAGGTGATCACATAGGGCAGGCCGAGCCGCTGCTTGAGCTGCTGCGCCACCATGCCGGAGAGGAAGAAGTTCGCATGCGCGAGCGCGTAGCGCAGCGCCTGCTGCTGCAGGAAGTGCTGCATCTCCTGCGCAAACTGCGGCATGTAGGGCAGCAGCGCCTCCTTTGGCAGGACGCGCGCCGGACCGGCATCCATGGCGATCACGCGCACGCCGGGACGCCAGTCGACGACCTGCGGCGCCACGGGATCGTCGCGCCGCGTGTAGACGTCGACCAGATAGCCGAGCCGACCGAGCTCGCGCGCGAGATTGCCGACGTAGACATTCTGCCCGCCGCTGTCGATGCCGCCCAGCGGCGCCAGCGGCGACGCGTGCTCGCTGATGAAAGCGATCCTCTGCATCTGCGCTCATCCCCAGAAGGCCGGCGGCCGGTCGAGGAATCGAGGCAAGCGCCGTGCCTGCGCAGGAACGCGCGTGCCCGCTGGTTTCAGAGCCGGGCGCAGTCGGCCAGACTTGCCGGCACCGGCAATATTTACACGCGCCGGCGATGCGCGTTCGCTACTGCCCGGCGCCGCGGTGAATCTCGCCGCGCCAGCCGCCGGATGCGCCGCCCTGTGATTCCAGCATCTGCTTGAAGCGCAGCATGTCCTGCTCGACGCGACGGCGCAGCTCGCTTTCATGCTGCGCCTGCTCGTCGCCGGGCAGTTGCGGCGCCAGCTCCATGTCGAGGTCCACCCGCGTCAGGTCTTGCTGCAAGGGCTGGAAGCGCACGCTGCCGCTGTTGCCGGGGCCGCCAAGGTCGCGCCATGCGATCAGCTGGTCGGGCACCTGCTCGGTGATCTCGGAATCCCATTCGACGGTGCGGCCGCGCCGGTCGGCGCGCCAGTGCAGGTGCGCGTCATCGACTTGCCTGACCTCGCGCACGCCTTCCATGAAGCGTGGAAAATTCTCGAACTGCGTCCACTGGTTGTAGGCGGCGGCGAGCGGTACGCGCACCTCGACGCTTTGCCTGATGCTGGCCATGCTTCCTCCTTGTCAGCGGTATTGCGGAGAAGACCGCGCCGGCGCCTGCTGCGTTCCCGCGCGCCGCGCCGTGCCGAACCAATCCCGCGCGATGCCGTCAGAAATTATTTGCGCAGCAGCGGCGCATCGCGTCGCACCACCTATCGCAACACCTCTCGCACCTCGCCATTTCGCATGCTCGCCGCCGACAAGCTTCGCCCCGCTCTGCAGCGCGAGATCTGGCAGCTGGCCGTCCGTTTCCGCGCGCGCATCGGGCTGGCCATGCTGTTCCTGATCGTCGCGCGGCTGGCGAACGTGGCGGTGCCGCTGTCGCTCAAGAATATCGTCGATGCGCTGTCGCGGCCCGAGCGTCTCGCCCTGCTGCCGGTCGTGCTGCTGTCGGGCTATGCGCTGCTGCGCTTTGCCAGCACGCTGTTCAACGAGTGGCGCGACCTGGTGTTCTCGCGCGTCACGCAGGTCGCGGTCGCCGCTTTTGCGCGGCGCATCTTCGCGCACCTGCACCAGCTCGGTCCGCGCTTCCATGCGCGCCGGCGCATCGGCGGACTGCTGCCCGAGATCGACCGCGGGACCGCCGGGCTGGCATTCCTGCTCAGCGTCGGCCTGTTCACGCTGCTGCCCACGCTGGTCGAGATCGCGCTGGTGCTGGCGGTGATGTTCTCGCGATACAGCGCGTGGTACACGCTGGCGATCGCAGTCACCTTCGTCGCCTATACCGGCTTCACGCTCACCTTCACCGCGCGGCGCGCGATCCACCAGCGCCGCGTGAACCGGCTCGACAGCGACGCCAAAGGGCGGCTGGCCGACAGCCTGATCAATGCCGACGTGGTGCGCACCTTCACCAATGAAGCGCTCGAGGTGCGGCGCTTCGACGGCATCATGCAGGACTGGAGCCGCGCTGCGTACGACAACCAGTGGGCGCTGTTCCGGCTGCACGTCGGACAGAGCGCGCTGATCGCGATCGGCGTCGCTTCGGTGATGCTGCTGGCCGGCGCTGATGTGCTCGGGCGCCGGCTGACGGTCGGCGACCTCGTGCTGATCAATGCGTTCATGCTGCAGATCTGCCTGCCGCTGAACTCGCTCGGCTTCGTCTACCGCGAGGCGCGCGATGCGCTGATCAACATCGAACGCATGCGCGCGCTGCTGAACGAGAAGCCCGAGTTCGACGACAGCGACACGTTGCCGGACTTGCGCGTGCAGGCGGCGCGCATCGAATTCCGCCACGTCTGTTTCGGATACGAGGCCGCACGGCCCGTGCTGGACGACGTCAGCTTCACGATCCCTGCCGGCCGCACGGTCGCGGTGGTCGGCGGAAGCGGGTCGGGCAAGTCGACGCTGGCGCGCCTGCTGCTGCGCTTCCATGACCCGGACAGCGGCGCAGTGCTGATTGACGGGCAGGACATCCGCAGCGTCAGCGCGCACAGCCTGCGGCGGCAGATTGGCGTGGTGCCGCAGGACACCAGCCTGTTCAACGACAGCATTGCGTACAACATCGGCTACGGCCGTCCTGGCGCAAGCCGCGAACAGATCGTCGCCGCGGCGCGCGCGGCCCATGTGAACACATTGATCGAGTCGCTGCCAGACGGCTACGACACCGAGGTCGGCGAACGCGGCGCGAAGCTCTCCGGCGGCGAGCGGCAGCGCATCGCGATCGCGCGCGCGATCCTGAAGGACCCGCCGATCCTGATCTTCGACGAGGCCACGTCGGCGCTCGACTCGCAATCCGAGCGCGCGATACAGGACGAACTCGAGCGCCTCGCGCGCAACCGCTCGACGCTGGTCATTGCGCACCGGCTGTCAACCGTGGTCCATGCGCATGACATCCTCGTGCTGGAGCGCGGCCGCATCGTCGAACAGGGCAGCCACTTGCAGCTGATGGAAAGAAACGGTGCGTATGCGGCGCTGTGGCGGCTGCAGCTGCAGGCGTCGCCGGTGCATTGACGACAGCGCACATCGCTGGAACGCGACTTGCACGGCTGCAGACATGCGCCGACTGAAGATTCTCACCTGGCTGACCCATGGCAGTTACCTGCACTACCTGTCGCAGGCGCCGCATGATTTTTACCTGATGATGCGACCCGGCCGGCCGCCCGGTTACGGCGGTCGCTGCGGCTGGATCCGCTGGGGCGACAATGTGTTCGACCAGCCGGTCGAGACCGTGCACAAGGGTGCGTTCGACTGCATCCTGTACCAGGACGACCCGCAGTATCTCGACGACCGTCACCGGCTGCTGTCGGACGCGCAGCGCCGGCTGCCGCAGCTGTATGTCGAGCATGATCCGCCGCGCGCGCATCCGACCGATACGCGCCATCCGGTCGACGATCCGTCGGTGCTGCTGGTGCATGTAACGCCATTCAATGCGTTGATGTGGGACAGCGGTCGCACGCCGACGGTGGTGATCGAGCACGGCGTGACAGATCCCGGGCAGCAATGGCGCGGCGAACTCGCGCGCGGCATCACCGTCGTCAACCACCTCGCCGAGCGCGGACGCCGGCTTGGCGCGGACATCTTTGCGCTGGTGCGCGAGCAATTGCCGCTGGACCTGGCCGGCATGGGCAGCGAGGCCGTCGGCGGGCTCGGTGAACTGCCGCTGCACGAATTGCCGCAGCTGTGCGCGCGCTACCGCTTTTTCTTCCATCCGGTGCGCTACACCAGCCTCGGGCTGGGCATGATCGAAGCCATGATGCTCGGCATGCCGGTGGTCGCGCTGGCGACGACGGAGATGCCGAACGCAATCGAGAACGGCGTCAGCGGCTATATCGATACCTGTCCGCACCGGCTGGTCGAGCGGATGCGCGAGTTGCTCAGGCATCATCGCATCGCCGAGCACATCGGTGCCTGCGCGCGGCAGCGCGCGCTCGACCGTTACGGCATAGGACGCTTCGTCAGCGACTGGAATGCCGCATTGAAAAGAGTGACGGCATGAGCCGGCGCGGCCGATCGCTCCTGCGCGGCGCTCACGAGTAGGTGTAGTACACCAGCCGCACCAGCGACGAATCGAAATACAGCGCCTGCCACGGAATCACCACCGGTGCCTTGCCGCCCTGCGACGCCACCACGACGAAGCGCAGCTGCCGGCTGCGCACGTCGACCAGCACCGACTTGACGCGCCCCATCGCCTGCCCGGTGGCGGTAACGACCGGACAGGAGCGCAGCAATTCGGTGGCCGAAGACTGTCCCGCCGTCATGCAGGCAAAGCGCCGCCGGCGAGACCTCGCAGTGCCGCTCCCCCCTTCGAAAGTCTTCAGCATGGCGCACGCTCCGATGAGTAGATTAGGACAATCCACCGCTCCGGCAAGTTCACGCGCGCCGGCGCATCTCAAGCGCGCCGTCGGTGCGCGGGCGCACCGCGCAAATCAGCTGCGCCCCAGTTCCGCTGTGCCGGCAGCGGTTTCGCCTGCCTCGTTCCATGTGGTGCGGCGCGCGCCCATCGCGCCGAGCAGGCCGCCGACGAAGGACAGCGCCAGCGACAGCGCGACGGCAGCGAACACCACCCAGGCCGCGGTGCTGGCGCCGCGGATCGCGCGGTCGGCCGCGGCGCGGCCTTGCGGCGATGCCTGCTCGGGCGAACCGGACATGATCAGCGCCTGATCGACCAGCGTGGACGCGCGATCGCGCTGCACGCCCATGCTGGTGCTCATGTAGTCGATTGCCTGGTCGCGCCGCCCGGCCGCGATATGGCCCTGCAGCGTGCGCATCGCGTCCGGGGTGACGTTTACGCCGAGCTGGCGGTTGAGCATCGCCGCCAGTCCGCCGGGGCTCGTGCCCGACTGCGCCATGCTGGTCGCGCCTTGTCCGACGCTGGAAAACAGGCCGGACAGCAGCGAGCCGCCGGCCGACGTCGCAAGCACGACGAACAGCAGCGTCGTCACCGCCCATGACACCACGCCGTGCAAGATGCCGTCGGTCTTGCGCTTGAGGCCGGACATGCGGCCCGCGACATAGGCGCCGATCAGCGCTGCGACCAGCATCGAGATGCCGGCCCAGATCATCGCGCCGGTGCCCGGCGCCTCGCCCTGCTCCACGCTGGTCATCGACAGTCCGCTGGCAATGCCGAGCAGGGTCAGCACCAGCTGCACGGAGATGCCGACGGCCACGCCGGCCAGCACCGCTCCCCAGCGAATGGCGGGAAACAGCGGACGGCGGACGATGTTTTCCTGAGAGATCAGTGTGCCGCCCGGATAGGCGGCGCCAGTGTCGAGATGTATGGTGGCCATCGGCAAAACTCCTTGCGTGATCCTTCGGGTTGGGGTTGGAGTGCGTGCGTCCCGAAAATTCCTGCACCTTTGGCGCGCATCAAACGGCAGGCGCCGGCAGCAAGGGACGCATCGCTTCGCATCACAGCTTGGTCAGCACGCCGTTCGTAATCTGCACGCGGTCGCCGGGATTGACCAGCGGCGCGTTCTCCTGCGCAAAGGACTGCGTGGTGCCATCGTCCATCTTGATGGTGACCTTGTAAATTTCACCGGCGCTGCGCCGTTTTTCCATCTCGTGGCCGACGTAGGCGCCACCGGCTGCGCCGGCCGCCGTCGCCACGGTGCGCCCGGTGCCGCCGCCGACCTGGTGGCCGATCAGGCCGCCGACGGCCGCGCCGGCCAGCGTACCGAGGCCAATGCCCTTCGAGCGCGGCACCAGGTCGACCGACTGTATGGTGCCGCTGCCATTCACGTTGGCCGCAATCTGCTGCGTCTGTTCGCGGCTGCCGAACAGGTCGCCGCCGGTGCCCTGGCAGCCGGCCGACAACAGGGCCGCCAACGCCAGCGGCAATGCCATTGCCTTGATCTTCATCTCTGCTCCTTCAGCGCGCTGCGCGCTCGATCCAGTGCAAGCAGGCGTGAGCAGCAAACATGCCAAACGCAATGGCGCGGAACACTGCGACGCGTTACCAGTCCACCTCGCAATGCGCCCCGGGGCGCCGGACCATTCAGGAGGCCATGTGACACTGCCGCAAACCGTTTCCCTCAATGAGCAGTCCGCGCTGGTGACCGGCGGCGCCAGCGGCCTCGGCGCCTCGCTCTGCCGCGAGCTTGCCGGGCGCGGCGCGCGCGTCATGGTGGCCGACCTGCGCGAAAACGCGGCACAGGCGCTCGCCCGGCAACTGGCCGGGGAAGGCCTGCAGGCAGAAGCCATCGGCTGCGACGTCGGCGACACGGCGCAGGCCGAGCATGCGGTGCGGCACACGATGGATCGCTTCGGCGCGATCGACGTACTGGTCAACAATGCCGGCATCGACGTCACCTGCAGCCTGGCCGAACTCGAGATTCACGACTGGGAGCGCGTGCTGCGCACCAACCTGCAAGGCCCTTTCGTGCTCACGCGCGCCGCCGCGCGCTACATGATGGGACGCGGCCGCGGCCAGGTCGTGAACATCACGTCGACTGCCGCCAAGCGGCAATGGCCGAACGCGGTCGCTTATCACGCCAGCAAGACCGGACTGCTTGCGCTGTCGCATGCATTGCATGCGGAACTGCGTCCGGCCGGCATCAAGGTAATGGCGGTGATCGCGGGCGGCATGAGCACGCCCTTCCTGCTGGACCGCTTCCCCGGCATCGACCGCAGCGCGCTGCAGGATCCGGCGGATGTCGCGCTGGCGATCTGCGAATTGCTGGAGCTGCCGGCCGGCACCGTGGTGCCCGAAGTCACGATCCTGCCGATGCGCGAAACCTCGTGGCCGTGAAGCGCGCCGTCTTCCTCGACAAGGACGGCACGCTGGTCGACGATGTGCCGTACAACATCGATCCGCAGCGCATCCGGCTCGCGCAGGGCGCGGGCATGGCGCTGCGGCGACTGCTGGCGCTGGGATTCCGTCTGTTCGTGGTCAGCAACCAGTCTGGCATAGCGCGCGGACTGTTTGACGAGGCGGCGCTGGGGCCGGTGCGCGATCGCATCGCGCAGCTGCTCGCGGACGACGGCGTCGTGCTCGATGGCTTCTACTATTGCCCGCATGCGCCGCCCGCATCCGGCGCGCCGGCCTGCAGCTGCCGCAAGCCCGCGCCGGGGATGCTGCTGCGCGCCGCGCACGAGCACCGGCTCACACTGGAGCACAGCTGGATGGTGGGAGACATCCTCGACGATGTCGAAGCCGGTCGCCGCGCGGGCTGCCGCACCGTGCTGATCGACAACGGCCACGAAACCGAATGGCTGCCGGGGCCGCAACGCCGTCCGCACCGGCGAGCGCCGGACCTGCCGCAAGCGGCCGCCGTCATTGCGCACGAAGCGGCGTACCCATGAAGCTGCTGGCGATCAGGCTGGATTCGGCCGGCGATGTGCTGATGTGCTCGCCTGCGCTGCGCGCGCTGCATGAGCATGGGCATCAGGTGACCCTGCTGACATCGGCCGCCGGCGCGCTGGCCGGCGAGCGCATCGACGGCGTGGCCGACGTGATCTGCTGGGCCGCGCCGTGGATGAAGGCCAGCGCCGCATTAACGGCCGGCTGCGTGCCGGCGATGGCCGCGCAATTGCGCCAGCAGGGATTCGACGGCGCGGTGATTTTCACCAGCTACAGCCAGAGCGCGCTGCCGGCGGCGCTGCTGTGCCAGATGGCCGGCATTCCGCTGCGGCTTGCGCATTGCCGCGAGAATCCCTACCAGCTGCTGACGCACTGGGTGCGCGAAAGCGAACCGGCGCCGCAACTGCGTCATGAGGTGGAGCGGCAGGCGGACCTGGTTGCGCAGCTGGGTTGCCGGCCGGCGTCGATGCGGCTGTCGGTGCGCATCGATGCAGACGATCGCGCGCAGGCGCGCGCCGCGCTGTACGCCGCCGGCATCGATCCGGACAGCGGCTGGATCCTGCTCCACCCGGGCGCCAGCGCAGCATCGCGGCGCTATCCGGCCACGCACTGGCGCGACGCGGCGCACCTGCTGGCACGGCATGCGGGACTGCCGCTGGTGTTCGCCGGCGGCCATGATGACGTGGAACGCGTGCGCGAGATCATCGGTGATGGCCGCTCCGGGCACGCCGCACGCTGGCCCTCGCTGGCCGGCCGGCTGGACTTTGGCGGCCTCGCGGCGCTGGTGCAGATGGCGCGCGTGCTGGTTGCGTGCAACAGCGCGCCGGCCCATCTCGCCGCAGCCACCGGCACGCCGGTCGCCGACCTGTATGCGCTGACCAATCCGCAGCATGCGCCGTGGCAGGTCCGGCACCGGTTGCTGTACCAGCCGGTGCCCTGCCATGACTGCTACCAGAGTGTTTGCCCGTACGGCGACGCGCGCTGCCTGTCCGGCGTCGATCCGCGCGAGGTACTGCAGGCAGTACAGGAACTGATCGGGACGCCGCTGCCTTCGTCAGTCACCGGCGGATCACGCTGAAATTGCCGTCCGGCTCGAGATAGGCAGCCTTCACCTGTGCGAGATCTTCGACGCCCTGCTCGCGCAATCGCGCGAGCAACTCTTCCTCGGTAATGAACTCGCGGCGCATGTTGCGCCTCAACAGGCGGCCATCGCGAACCAGCGGCAAGGTGGTCGGCTCGACGAAACGGCGCACGGCGGGATAACGAAAGGCCAGCCAGTCGAGCAGCACGTTCCAGCCAATCAGCGTGCTGACCAGCACCAGTCCTTCGCTGACGGTCGTATATTCGCCGGCCATCGCATTCTGCGAGGCATCGGCGACCAGCACCAGCAGCAGCACATCGGCGATGCCGACCGAGCCGACATCGCGACGGATCACGAAGCGAAATATCAGGAAGAGAAAAACGTAGATGGCGGAGCCGCGCAGAACGATTTCCGCAACCGGCACCGTCAGCCGAAACAGCGCGGCCACGTCGATGCCCTGCAACGCGGCCACGGCTCAACGTGTGCCGGCGCGTCGCGGCGGCCCGGGCAAGCCGGACAGACCGCATGTGCGGCTGTCCGGTTCACTGCGCGGCTTATTGCCAGTAAGGCTGCTGGTTGTAATACGCATAGACCTGCGACGCCCAGCTTTGGTCGGCCATGGCCGGCCAGTGGTCCTTGTCGAAGCCGGGCGCGCTTTGCAGCCGGTCCTTGGGCACGTCGAGCACGAAGCACTTGCGGTCGGCGTCGAGCGTCATCGCGGTCCACGGCACGGCGAACAGCTTGTCGCCCATGCCGAGGATGCCGCCAAAGGACAGCACCGCATAGGCGATGCGGCCGCTGCCGACGTCGAGCATGATGTCCTCGATGGTGCCGAGTTTCTCGTCCTGCAGGTTGACCACGTCGTCGCCCTGCAGGGTCTCTGCCGCCATCACGTCCGGCCCCGGACCGCTGTGGTCGTCCGGATGGCGCTGCATGATGCGCGCGCCCTGCTGCGCCTGCGTTCCCTGCGGCGTATTGGAAGATAGGCTCATGGCTGATCCTTTCGAAGGGTTCGGTGAATACGACGCCCGCGCTGCCCGCGCGTTCGCCGTGGATGGTGTTGGACTGCGCGCGCGGCCATTAAGTGCCTGTGACAAAACGTGGATGCCGACGCTGCGCAATGATGCTGCGGCGCTGTTCCGCACACGCTAATTCAGCAGCTGCCGCTCCCATGCCGTGCCGCCGAGGCGCGCGGCCGGCTCGCTGCCGTACTCTTCAAGCCGGTTGTACAGCGTCTTCAGGCTGATGCCGAGCAGTTCGGCGGCTCGCTTCTTCACGCCGCCGCACAGTTCGAGCGTGGCAAAGATCAGGCGCCGGTCGGCATCGGCCAGCGTGCTGCCGACCGGCACCGCCAGCGTCAGCGTCGCCGACGTGCCCTGCGCGGGCCCGGGGCCGAGCGCCTGCGCGTCGATCAGCTGGTCAGAGAGGATGTAGGCGCGCTGGACGAAATTGCGCAGCTCGCGCACGTTGCCCGGCCAGTGCCATGCCTGCAGCGTGGACGCGGTGCGCGCCGACAGCTGCTTGGAGGTGCCGTGCGCGGCGTTCAGCTCGGCGAGGAAATGCTGCGCAAGCAGGCCGATGTCATCGCCGCGCTCGCGCAATGGCGGCACCGGCAACGGGAACACGTTCAGCCGGTGGAACAGGTCGAGACGCAGCCGCCCCTCGGCAATCGCCGGTTCCGGGTCGCGATTGGTGGCCGCGACGATGCGCACGTCGGTGTGCAGCTCCTGGTTGCTGCCGATGCGCATGAAGGTGCCGGTTTCAAGCACGCGCAGCAGCTTCACCTGCAGTTCGACCGGCATTTCGATCACTTCGTCGAGGAACAGCGTGCCGCCGGTCGCGCGCTCGAAATAGCCCTTGTGCTGGCGGTCGGCGCCGGTGAAGCTGCCTTTCTCGTGACCGAAGATCTCGCTCTCGATCAGCTGCGGCGAGATCGCGCCGCAGTTCACCGGCAGGAAAGGCTGACGATGCCGGCGTGACTGCGCATGGATGTTCTGCGCGACCAGTTCCTTGCCAGTGCCGCTTTCGCCGAGCAGCAGCACGCTGGCTTCAGTGGGCGCGACGCGCGCAATGTGCTCGCGCAGCGTCTGCATCGCGGCCGAGTCGCCGAGCAGCTGCGGCGCTGCTTCGCCACGCCCGGCGTCATGCCGGCTGCGCAGTCCGCCTGCGTGCAGCAATGCGCGCAGGCGCTCGGCATCCACCGGCTTGCCCAGGTAATCGGCTACGCCGCGCCGGAACGCATCGACCGCACGTTCGAGCGACGGTCGTGCCGTCATCAACAGCAGCGGCGCAGCGACGTCCGGATCGTCCAGCAGGTCGAGGCCGCTGCCATCAGGCAGCAGGTCGGCGGCAAGGATCCAGTCGGGCTGCTGCAGCGACGCTTGCACCCGCGCCTGCCGCAGCTGGGTGGCGGTCATGCATGACACGCCCTCCGCGCAGAACCAGTCGCGCAATGCGGCTGCGCTGTCGGCGTCAGCGTCAATGATCAGGACATGGTGCATGGACGCTGTACACCTGCGCGCGCGACGCCGCCGCTGCGGCAGCCGGCGGAAATCGTGCCGGCGGCCTTAACGGCTGCCTTTGCCCGAGCCCGAGCCCGACTTGTCCGACGATGACTCGCCGGAGCTGTTGCCGCCCATGCCGCCGCCTGCGGACGATTCACCGCCGCCGGACTGCGAACTGCCGCTGCTGCTCGCGCCGGAGGACTTGCTGCCGGCGTCCTCGCCGGCGCGCTGGCAGGCGGCCAACGCGCCTGTCAAGAATGCCGGCACCATCGCAAGTGCCAGCCATCGCTGGAGTCGTTTGTTCATCTGCATTGCCCTCATCAAGGATCGGTCGTTACCGGGGATTCCATGGCTGCGCGGCGCTCACCTATTTCGCGCTTCCCGATGTGCTGCCGCCGGTCGAACTGCCGGAGGTCCCACCGGAGGTGCCGCCTGACGGCATGCCGCTGCCGGTATCGCCGCCGGTCGATCCGCCCGAACTGGCGCCGGTGCTGCCGGTCATGCCGCTGGCGCCCGACGTGCCGCCCGAGGTGCTGCCGGACGTACCGGAGGTGCCCGACGTTCCTGATTTGCCCGGCGGAGTGCCCGACTCGCCGGTGGAGCCGGACGGACTCGACGGACTGGCGCCCGGCGCCGGCGCCCCGCCGGGCGCGGTACTCTCGGTGCCGCTGGTGCCCTTGCCCGCCCCCGGTGACGATGGCGGCGTTGTGCTCGGCGACTCGGACGGCGGCGGCGTGGTGGACGGCGTGGTGGTCGTGCCGGTGCTGCCCGTGGTGCCTTCCGACTTCTCGCCGCCGCCCTTGTTGCAGGCCGTGACGCTCATCGCCAGCAGGCCCATCAAGAGCACGATCCCGGAAGCATGCAGTTTTGGATTCATTGCCTTTCCTTTCAACATAACGATGATGTCGTCGCCTTCGTCTTGACTGGACGATGCTGCATAAGTTTCAACACCTGCCGGCGGGCCCTGCGGCCAGACAAACCGCACGCAGCCCTTGGCGCAATATCAGCCGAAGCGGCCCGGCCTTCGTTTGACGCGCCGCAGGTGTCGTCACATGCGCCGGTGCAGATCGCGAATACAGCTGTCCAAACCCTGTTTCCTCAGCGCCCTGCGATGTCCAGCGAGAAGCCACTGAAGCGATTCGGCCTGTTGTACGGCAGTTCGGCCGCCATGGAGACCCTGTACCGCCAGCTTGACCGCGTCGCGGGCACCGAAGCGACTGTGCTGCTCGAGGGTGAAAGCGGCACTGGCAAGGAACTGATCGCGCAGACCCTGCATCTCGCGAGCCGCCGCGCTGCGGAAAAATTCGTCGCGGTGAATTGCGGCGCGATTCCCGCGCACCTGATCGAGGCCGCGCTGTTCGGACATGAGAAAGGCAGCTTCACCGGCGCGCTGCGCCGGCAGGCCGGGTATTTCGAACATGCTTCGGAAGGCACGCTGTTCCTCGACGAAATCACGGAGATGCCCTGCGACATGCAGGTGAAGCTGTTGCGCGTGCTCGAGAGCGGACGCTTCCACCGCATCGGCGGCAGCGAACAGGTGCGCGTCGATGTACGGCTGATCGCGGCGACCAATCGCCCGCTGTTGCAGGCGGTGCAGGAAGGCAGCCTGCGGCAGGACCTGATGTACCGGCTGGCGGTCTTTCCGGTCCGCGTGCCGCCGTTGCGTGAGCGCGGCCAGGATGTCGAGCTGCTGGCGCGCCATTTTCTGCAAGAGCTGAATGCAGCGGCGGGCACGGCCAAGCAGCTGTCGCGGCAATCGCTTGACCGGCTGCGCCACCGGCCCTGGCCCGGCAATGTGCGCGAGCTGAAAAACCTCGTGGTCCGCGCCTACATCCTGTCGGCCGACCTGGTGCAGGTCGACGCGCCGGATACACGGCGTGGCCAGCGGTCCGTGTTCGCGGACGGCGCGCTGAACTTCGCGATCGGCACGCCGCTGGCTGACGCGCAGCGTGAACTGATCGTGGCCACGCTGCAGCATCACGGCGGTAACAAGCGGCTGACGGCCGCGGCGCTGGGGATCAGCGTGAAGACCCTGTACAACCGGCTGAAGGAATATCAGGTGTTGACGACCTCGCCGCCGTTCGGGTGAAGCACCTGCCCGGTCATGTAGCGGCTGTCCTCGCTGGCGAGGAAGACGTAACAGGGCGCGATTTCTTCCGGCTGCCCGGCCCGTCCGAGCGGCACGCTCTTGCCGAACTCCGGTATGCCCTGCGCGCTGCTGCTGGCGGGGATCAGCGGCGTCCACACCGGCCCCGGCGCGACGCCGTTCACACGGATGCCGCGCTGTGCGAGCTGCTGTGAAAGCGAGCGAGTGAAGCTGACGATCGCGCCCTTGGTCGCCGAATAATCGAGCAGGTGGCTGCTGCCTCGGTAAGCCGTCACCGAGGTGGTGTTGATGATGCACGCGCCTTCCTTCAGGTGCGGCAGGGCGGCGCGGGTCAGGTAGAAGTACGCAAAGATGTTGGTGCGGAAGGTACGCTCGAACTGGCCGGCCGGTATGTCTTCGAGGCTGGCCGCCGAGTGCTGCTCGGCTGCATTGTTGACGAGGATGTCGAGCTGGCCGTAGCGCGCGAGGGTGTCGCGAACCAGTTGCTGGCAAAAGCCCTCATCGCCAATGTCGCCGGCCAGCACGAGGCACTGCCGCCCCTGCTGTTCGACCAGCTGCCGTACGTGTTCGGCATCCTGGTGTTCTTCGAGGTAGGTGATGACAACGTCCGCACCTTCCTTCGCGAAATGGAGCGCGGCCGATGCGCCGATGCCGCTGTCGCCGCCGGTCACCAGCGCAACGCGGCCCTGCAGCTTGCCGGCAGGCCGGTAATTTTTTCCTTCGATCTG